>ERZ838827.177-NODE-177-length-93439-cov-10.719224_pt1 | contig 93439 bp, 93 predicted proteins | sample MGYA00519881_ERZ838827 | MGnify/ENA primary metagenome ERZ838827 (study PRJEB31850, sample SAMEA3708842) | human gut metagenome | biome: human gut; feature: human-associated habitat; material: faeces | place: China | collected 2014 ...
GTACTGGCTGGCAGCGGTGCCGTTGATGCTCTTCTCGTAGGCGGCGCGGAGCTGTTCCAGCTCGTAGTCGGTGAGCACCAGCTTATCGCCCTCCTCGCCCTGGGGCTTGAGGCCGAAGAGCGCCTCCACATCCTTCAGGACATCCTCAAAGGAGGTCTTGTCCTCCTTGTACCTGGACACGTAGTCGCTGTCGAACTTGGCGTAGGAGATCTTCTGGCTCTCCAGCAGATCCAGATAGGTGTCGTAGTCGGTGCCGGCAAAGCCGATGGTGAGGCCGCCGGTTTCGTGGTCGCCGGTGACCAGGATCAGGGTCTCATCGGCGTGCTCCTTGGCGAAGTCGATGGCCACCTGTACCGCATCGGCCAGGGCCTGCGTGTCGTGGATGGTGGAGGCGGCGTCGTTGGCGTGGCAGGCCCAGTCGATCTTGCCGCCCTCGCACGTCATAAAGAAGCCGTCCTTGTCCTGGGAGAGCACCTCAATTCCCTTTTCCACGTAGTCGGCCAGGGCCCACATGTCGTCGGTGCGGTCGATCTCGTAGGCCATGGCGTCGCTGTCGGCCAGGTGCTCGTCGATGATTACCACCGGGCCGCCGGTGACCTGCTCGGCCTCAGCCTGGGTCTTGACCACATGATAGCCCGCCTTTTCCGCCAGGGCGTACAGATCGGCCTGATCTCCCTCGGCGCCGGTGGGCTTGAGCAGGCCGCCGCCGGCGAAGTACTCAAAGCCGGAGTCGATGAGCTCCAGGCCGATGTCGTAGTAGTCATTACGGCTGGCCTGGTGGGCATAGAAGGCGGCAGGGGTGGCATGGTTGAGGTTGACGGAGGTAATGACGCCCACCGAATAGCCCTTCTGGGCGTGGAGCTGTTCGGCAATGGTTTCGTAGGAAATGGTGCCGGTTTCGTCCACGTTGATGGAGCCGGAGTAGGTCTTGTAGCCGGTGGAGATGGAGGTGGCGGTGGAGGCGGAGTCGGGGGCAAAGGAGTTGGAGTCATAAGTCACGGCGGAGCCGGCGGCCTCAAAGTTCATGAAGTTGAGGTACTCGGGACCGTCCAGGATGGCTCCGCCGTTGTCGTCCAGGCTGGGCTGGGCCTGCCGATAGTCGGCGTCGTTCAGCGCACCCAGGAAATCGGATGTGGACTGGATCTGGGGATAGCTCATGCCGTCGCCAATGAAGAGAAACACGTATTTGGGGGCTTTGACGGTGGAGCCGGTGGTGGAGAGGGACTGAACCTCGGCGGCAGGCGTGGGGGTGGGATCGGGCGCGGCGGCCGTGGGATTGCCGCAGGCAGCCAGGGCCGTGCCCAGCGTCAGGGCGGCCGTGGACAGGGCCAGGGGACGCTTCCAATTCATTCTGATTCCTCCAAAGTTATTTTGATGCGCTCGGTACGCTGCCATGATAGCGGATAGATTGGGGAGTGCGCTATCAGCGTGGTGTAAAACAAGCTAAACTCTTTGTAAGATATCGTAAAGGAAAGGTGAGGCGCGGGGGTTGACAAGCGGCGGAACCGGGGTGATAATCAGAGGGCGGAACGAAAAACACGGCCCGGTTGGTAGTCCGGGCGCGGTCCGGGGGAGCGTCCCGCCCCCGGGACCGTCAGTAACCTGCCTCCTTGGTTGTCCGCGCTCCGCGCAAGACCTATATTTAAGGAGGACAACTTCATATGGAATGCGGCTATGCGAGGCTGACGGTCTGGTTTGCCGACCCCTTCTGGGTGGGCGTGTATGAGCGGGAGGCGGAGGGGCGCCTGGAGGTGTGCCGCCATACCTTCGGCGCCGAGCCGAAGGACGGAGAGGTTTGGCAGTGGCTCCTGTCGGCGTGGCGGGGCCTGGACTTTAGTCCAGCGGTAGAGGCGCCCCGGCGTCCATCCGGTCGGGAGAATCCCAAGCGGGTCCGGCGGCAGGCGCGGAACCGTCCAGAGAAAACCGGCGTCGGCACGAAGGCCCAGCAGGCCCTCCAGCTCCAGCGGGAGGCGCGCAGGGCGGAACGGGCGCAGCGGCATCGCCAAAGGGACGCGGCGGAGGAGGAGCGCAGGTTCCGCCTCCGCCAGGAGAAAAAGAAGGAGAAGCGCCGGGGGCACTAACCCCCGGCGCTTCCTATATCCTCCGCCCTCATAAACCGGGCCCCGGCGCATATCCTGTTCCCGAGGTGATGGGGTTGGTGGGAATTGTGGCGCTGGAGGAGCGGCGGGGCCGCCGCCCGGTGGTGACGGAGGAGCGGGTGCTGGGCCTGCGCTGTCTGCGGGTGTCGGTGCCGGTCCGCCCCGGTCTGCGGGATGACAGGCGGAAGAGACGGGCGGAGCAGGGGGCGGCGGCCCTGTACCGCGCAGGAGTACGGCGGGCGCTGACGGCGGAGGATTTTCCCGACTGGCCCGCGCTGGAGGGACAGGGGCTGCGGAGTGTGGACCTGGAGCCCTTCTGCCAGGCTATCGCCGTCCCCCTGGCCCTGGCCGCGCTCCGGCGGGCGGGCATACTGCGGGTGCGGGCCACTGTGGCCCTGTCCGGCCCCCGGGTGAGCCGGCCGCTGTTTGCTGCGGCGGCGCGCCTGTGTCCCCAGGTGCGCCATCTGGTGGTGGATGTGCCCGGCGAGGGGGAGGAACTGGCGGCGTGGCTGCGGGAGGAGTATGGCGCGGCGGTGCTGCGGCCCGGCGGGGCGGCCCCCGACGTGACCCTGGCCTTCGGCCCGGGCGGGGAGGAGAGGGGAACGGTGCTCCGGCTGTACGGCCCCGTGCCCGGGCTGGCCGGCCTGCGCCCCATACTGGAGGAGGGGGGGCTGCCGCCGGACCTGGCCCCCCTTCCGCTGCTGTCCCTGTTGTGGGAGTGCGGCCGCCTGACAGAGGGACAGATCCGGATTCATGCCACATGATGGGAAATAATTGACTTGACAGAAGGTGGGAAACTACCTATAATATCGTATTAACGTGGCGTAATGTTTCTGTTGAGATTTCAGAAGAGGCCTGGTTGAGGCCTTTTGACCGATAAGGAAGAAGCAAAAAAGAAAGGTGTGCGCATACGGCAATGGCGAAAGAATTTAAGCTGAGCGCGGAGCGCTTGGAGGAGCTCAAGCAGGAGCTCAACTATCTGAAGACCGTCCGGGAGAAGGAGGTCGCCGACCAGATCAAGGAGGCCCGCTCCTTCGGCGACCTGTCCGAGAACAGTGAGTACGACGAGGCCAAGAACGAGCAGGGTAAGCTCTACTCCCGCATCGCGGAGGTGGAGAACATCCTGGCCAACTATGTGGTCATCGAGGAGCATGAGACCGACCCCAATTCCGTCCGCCTGGGCTCCAAGGTCAAGGTACTGGATCTGGAGTTCGAGGAGGAGGAGAGCTACCAGGTGGTGGGCTCCCAGGAGGCCGACCCCATGAACGGCCGTATCTCCGAGGACTCCCCCTTCGGCAAGGCCCTGCTGGGCAACGCAGTGGGTGACGAGGTTCAGGTGGAGGCCCCCGCCGGCGTACTGAGGTACCGTATTTTAGAGATTCAAAAGTAAGGAGCAGAGTCATGAGCACAGAAGAGAGAAGCGTCAACCAGCCCGAGGAGCAGCCGTCCCTGTCCGAACAGCGCCTGATCCGCCGCGCCAAGCTCAAGGAGCTGCAGGACGCGGGCCAGGACCCCTTCCAGATCACCAAATTTGTGGTGAAGCACCACTCCGCCGACATTAAGGAGGGCTTTGAGGCCCTGGAGGGCGCTATGACCTCCGTGGCCGGCCGCATCATGTCCAAGCGGGGCATGGGCAAGGCCGTGTTCTGCGATCTGCAGGACGGCAAGGGCCGCATCCAGCTCTACGTCCGCGTGGACGAGCTGGGCGAGGAGGCCTTCGCCAAGTTCAAAAAGACCGACATCGGCGACATCGTGGGCGTGGAAGGCGAGGTCTTTAAGACCAAGCGGGGCGAGATCTCCGTCAAGGCCCACAAGGTGACGCTTCTCTCCAAGTCCCTCCAGCCTCTGCCCGAGAAATTCCACGGCCTGACCGACAAGGAGATGCGCTACCGCCAGCGCTATGTGGATCTGATCATGAACGAGGACGTGCGCCGTGCCTTCCGTATCCGCACCGCCTTCATCAAGCATATGCGCCGGTATCTGGACGAGCGGGACTACCTGGAGGTGGAGACCCCTGTCCTCAACACCATCTCCGGCGGCGCCACCGCCCGGCCCTTCATCACCCACCACAACACCCTGGACATCGACATGTATATGCGCATCGCCACCGAGCTGAACCTGAAGCGGCTCACTGTGGGCGGCTTTGAGCGGGTGTATGAGATCGGCCGCATCTTCCGCAACGAGGGCATGGATCCCAAGCACAACCCGGAGTTCACCACCATCGAGCTCTATGAGGCCTATGCCGACTTCCACGACATGATGGACATTGCCGAGGGGGTTCTCTCCACCGCTGCCAAGGAGATCCTGGGCTCCTATCGTGTGACTTGGCTGGGCAACGAGATTGACCTGACTCCCGGCTGGAAGCGCATGACCATGATCGATGCCGTCCGGGAGTATGTGGGTGTGGACTTTGAGGCCATCTCCGACGACGAGGAGGCCTGCAAGGCCGCCGAGGCCAAGGGCATCGATCTGGAGGGCTGCGAGCGCACCTGGGGCACCGCCCTGTACGAGGCCTTTGACCAGCGGGTGGAGGAGAAGCTGATCCAGCCCACCTTCATCACCATGTATCCGGTGGAGGTGTCCCCGCTGACCAAGCGCTCCCCCAAGGATCCCCGCCTCACCGAGCGCTTCGAGCTGTTTATCAACCACTGTGAGTTTGCCAACGCCTTCTCCGAGCTCAACGATCCCATCGACCAGCGCGGCCGCTTCGAGCACGAGCTGGCCCTGCGTGAGATGGGCAACGACGAGGCCGGCATGATGGACGAGGATTTCATCAACGCCCTGGAGTACGGCCTGCCCCCCACGGGCGGCATGGGTATCGGCATCGACCGCTGCGTGATGCTGCTCACCGACTCCGACTCCATCCGCGACGTGATCCTCTTCCCCACCATGAAGCCCCTGGACAAGCCTGAGTCCGCCAAGCGCGCCGCGGCTGGAACCAACTGCGCTGTCCCCGCCGCCGAGCAGGGCCCGGTGGACTTCTCCAAGGTGGAGATTGAGCCCCTGTTCCAGGAGTTCGTGGACTTCGAGACCTTTGCCAAGTCCGACTTCCGGGCCGTGAAGGTCAAGGAGTGCACCGCCGTGCCCAAGAGCAAGAAGCTGCTGAAGTTCGTTCTGGATGACGGCACCGGCGAGGATCGTGTGATCCTGAGCGGCATCCACGACACCTATGAGCCGGAGGAGCTGGTGGGCAAGACCCTCATCGCCATTACCAACCTGCCGCCCCGCAAGATGATGGGCATTGACTCCTGCGGCATGATCATCTCCGCGGTACACCACGAGGAGGGCGTGGAGAAGCTCCACTGCCTGATGGTGGACGACCACATTCCGGCGGGCGCCAAGCTGTATTGAGCCGGTCTGTCCTGGGAAGCGGGAGCAAGTGCAAGGGGGTATGAGGAGAGCCATGGAGAAGCGCCTGGGAAGTGAATATCTGCGTGCTGACCGGGCGTTTCATACCCCCGCTGCTCCCATCCCCGGCTGGAATTCGCCGGACTGAATGAGCATGCCGAAGGGAATCCTTCCTTCGGCATGCTTTTCTGCGTCAAAATCGTTTCCATCCCACCCTTAAGGAGGCCAAGGCTTTGATCAAGAAATGCGCGCTCTGGCTGCGGGACAGCTTTATCCGCAGCCGGAGCCTCAACGCCACCCGGATCGTGGCGGGCTCCTTCGCGGCGATTATTCTGATCGGGGCGCTGCTGCTGACCCTGCCCATCGCCTCCCGGGACGGACAGAGCGCCGGGTTCTTCACCGGACTGTTCACCGCCACCTCCTCCACCTGCGTCACCGGCCTGATCCTGGTGGACACGTGGACCCAGTGGACTCTGTTCGGTCAGGCGGTCATCCTGACCATGATCCAGTTGGGCGGCTTGGGCTTCATGACGGTCATCACCCTCGTCTCCTTCGCCCTCCACCGGCGTATTGGCCTGTCGGAGCGGCTTATCATGGTGTCCACCCTCAACCTCAACGACATGGACGGGGTGGTGCGGGTGGTGCGCCACGCCCTCATCGGCACCTTCGCCATGGAGACGGCGGGGGCGGTGCTCATGTCGGTGTGCCTCATCCCGGAGTTCGGCTTTCTCAAGGGCACCTGGCACGCCGTGTTCCACGCGGTCTCCTCCTTCTGTAACGCGGGCTTTGATCTGCTGGGAGGGCGCTTCGGTGCCTTTAGCAGCCTGGCCGGCTACAACGACAACCCCCTGATGCTGGGCACCACCGCCGCCCTCATTGTGGTGGGCGGCCTGGGCTTCTTCGTGTGGGAGGACATTGTGGACAAGCGGTGCTGGAGCAGGCTGTCGGTCTACAGCAAGATGGTGCTCCTCATCACCGCCGTGCTGATCGTGGGGGGCGCCCTGTTCTTCCTGATGGAGGAGTTTGACAATCCCGCCACCCTGGGGTACATGCCCCTCTGGCAGAAGGGACTCAACGCCCTGTTCCAGTCCGTCACCCTGCGCACCGCCGGCTTCGACTCCATCGGCCAGGGCGGCCTCAGCGACACCAGCAAGGCCATGTCCTGCGTGCTGATGCTCATCGGCGGCTCCTCCGGCTCTACCGCCGGCGGCATCAAGACCGCCACGGTGGGCGTGCTGCTGCTGGCCCTGCGCTCCGGCCTCATGGGCCGGGAGCAGGTCACCTTCCGCGGCCGGGCGATCCACTACCGCCGGGTGCTCAATGCCATGACTCTGGCGCTGGTGGTGCTGTTTGTCTTTGTGTTCAGCTCCATGGTGGTGTCCACGGTGGAGGATCTGCCCTACCTGGACAGCGCCTTTGAGGTGGCCTCCGCCATGGGCACGGTGGGCCTGACCACCGGGATCACCCCCACCCTCACCCCCTTCTCCCAGGGGCTGCTGATCCTGCTGATGTATATGGGCCGTGTGGGCATCCTGTCCTTCTCCATCGCCTTTATCACCGGAAACAGGCATCCGGCCAAGATCAAATACCCTGAGATGAACGTCATGATCGGCTGACGCGCCGCGTCAGGAGAAAAGGAAGTGCTTTCCCTGTTATGAAAACCTTTGTTGTCATCGGCCTGGGCCGGTTCGGCAGCGCCGTGGCCACGGAGCTCAGCTCCCTGGGCCACGAGGTGCTGGCTGTGGACGAGCGGGAGGATCACGTGCAGAGGGTGGCCGAAAAGGTCACCCACGCCGTCACCGGCGACGCCAGGGACCCCTCGGTTCTGCGGGCCCTGGGCGTGCGCAACTACGACTGCGCCGTGGTGGCGGTGGGAGACGATATCGGAAACTCCGCCCTTATCACGCTCAATCTGAAGGAGATTGGGGTCAAGCGGGTCATCTGCAAGGCACAGAGCCACGTCCACCGCAAGGTGCTGGAGAAGATCGGGGCGGACCGGGTGGTGTTCCCCGAGCACGAGATGGGGGTCAAGCTGGCCCAGGGGCTCTCCAGCTCCAACGTGCTCAACTTCATTGAGCTGAGCGAGGATTTCGGCATCGTGGAGACCGCCGTGCCCAAGGAGTGGCACTACGAAACGATTCAAAATCTGGATGTGCGGGCCCGTTACAAGGTCAACATCATCGCCGTGCGCAGGGGTAAGGACGGGGCGCTGAACGTGGCCCCCGGCGCCAGCTATGTCATTGAGCCGGGCGATGCGGTGGTGGCCCTGGGCCGCACGGAGGACATCAACCATCTCCAGGATTTGTAAGGAGGACCGCCATGGAGCGCATCACCAGCCGACAAAATCCGCTGATCACCCGCCTGCGCAGGCTGGGGGCGGAGAAAAAGGCCCGCCGGGCCCAGGGGGTATTCCTCTGTGAAGGGGTCAAGCTGGTGGGGGAGGCCCTGCGCTGGGGGCCGCCGCCGGAGCTGCTGGTGGTGGCGGAGGGAACCGCCCCCCCGGCGGAGCTGCCCGCCGGGGTGCGGGTGGTAGAGGTGCCGGAGGCGCTGCTGCGGGCGGTGTCCACCGTGGAGACCCCCCAGGGCATGCTGGCCGTGTGCCGGACGCCGGACACCGCTCCGCCGGAGGCGCTGCCGGAGGGCCGCCTGCTGGTGCTGGACGGGGTGCAGGACCCCGGCAACGTGGGCACCGTCTGGCGCACCGCCGACGCCTTCGGGGCGGCGGGGCTGTTCCTGCTGCCCGGCTGCGCCGAGCCCTTTGCCCCCAAGACGGTGCGCGCCACCATGGGGGCCTGCTTCCGCCTGCCGGTGTGGGAGGGGACGCTGGAGGAGCTGACCGGCCTGCTGGCCCGGTCGGCCGCCCCCCTGTATGCCACCGCCCTGCGGGACGACACGGAGGACATCCGCGCCGTCCCGCTGGAGGGCGCCGCCGTGGTCATCGGCAGCGAGGGGCGGGGGGTGTCCCAGACGGTGCTGGACGCCTGCCGGGCGACTTTGAAAATCCCCATGCGGGACCGCTGCGAGTCCCTCAACGCCGCCGTGGCGGCGTCTGTGGTGCTCTGGGAGGGCTGGCGCTGAGCCAGGCCGCCCCAGCGGACGGCCCCACCCCGGTGGGGCCGCGCGCTGGCGCGGCACAGAACAAGACAACAGCCGGAAGGAGGCAATCCCGTGGCTGCGTTAACCTATCTGCTGTGGCTCACCACCCGGGAGGGCCTCCGGCCCGAGACGGCCGCGGCGCTGGTGCGCCGGTTCGGCACCGCAGAGGCGGCCTACTTCGCCGACCCCGGGGAGTACGAACTGCTTTCATTGAGTGAAAAGCTTTGCCGCTCCCTGGCGGACAAGTCCCTGGAGCGGGCGGAGCGCATCCTGGGCGACTGCGACCGGCTGGGCGTCACCCTGCTGACCTATCAGGACGCGGCCTACCCGGAGCGTCTGCTCCAGCTCCACGACTTTCCCCTGGTGCTCTATGTGAAGGGGCGGCTCTTCCGCTTTGACGAGGAGCTGGCCGTCGCCATCGTGGGCGCCCGGGAGTGTACCCCCTACGGCGTGGCCATGGCGGGGCGGCTGGGCCTGGAGCTGGCCCGGTCGGGGGCGCTGGTGCTCTCCGGCCTGGCACAGGGCATCGACGCGGCCGCCCTCAAGGGGGCCCTCCAGGGCGGCGGCCCGGCGGTGTCGGTGCTGGCCGGCGGGGTGGACGTGGTCTACCCCCGGCGCAACCAGGGACTCTACGAGGACGTGACCGCCGCCGGGGCCATCCTGTCGGAGAACCCGCCCGGCACCCCGCCGGAGGGCTGGCGATTCCCCATCCGCAACCGCATCCTCAGCGGCCTGTCCGCGGGCGTGGCGGCGGTGGAGGCCGCCGAGCACAGCGGCACGCTGATCACCGCCCGGCTGGCCCTGGACCAGAACCGGGAGGTGTTCGCCGTCCCCGGTCCGGCGGACGCGCCCATGAGCGCGGGCACCAACGGCCTGATCGCCCGGGGCGAGGCCAAGCTGATCCGCTCGGCCCAGGATATTCTGGTGGAATATGTGACACGCTTTCCCCATAAGGTGCGGCAGGCCCCTTCGCTGTCCCGGGAGGGGGCGGAGGCGCGGCTGGAGGCGGCGGCCGAGCCGGCGCCGGAGCCGGTGCCCCGTCCGGCGGAGAGGAATCCCCTCCCTCTGCGCCCCCGGAGTGAGCTGGAGGCCATGGGGGACGAACAGCGGGCCATCTTCGCCCTGCTGAGCGGCCGCGCCCTGGTGCCCGACGAGATCGTGGGCCGCACCGAGATTCCCGCCCGGCGGGTGAACACTGCCCTGACCCTGCTGCAGGCTCAGGGCTATCTGAATGAGCTTCCCGGCAAGCGGTTTACCGCTGCCGTCCGCTTTGACGACTAAGTATGTAAGGAGTACTATGCTGTGGCAAAATCGAATTTGGTGATCGTCGAGTCTCCGGCGAAGGCCAAGACCATCGGCAAATATCTGGGCCCGGGCTATGAGGTGAAGGCCTCCATGGGCCACGTGCGCGACCTGCCCAAGAGCAAGCTGGGCGTGGACGTGGAGCACGGCTTTGAACTGAACTACCAGCCCATTAAGGGCAAGGAAGAGGTCATTGACGAGCTGAAAAAATCCGCCAAGAAGAGTGAGAAAGTGTTCCTCGCCACCGACCCCGACCGGGAGGGCGAGGCCATCTCCTGGCACCTGAAGGAGATGCTGGGCATCCCGGACGACAAGACCTACCGGGTGACCTTCAACGAGATCACCAAGAAGGTGGTCAACGACTCCATCGCCCACCCCCGGGCCATCGACATGGATCTGGTGAACGCCCAGCAGGCGCGCCGGGTGCTGGACCGCATCGTGGGCTATCAGATCTCCCCCCTGCTGTGGAAGAAGATCCGCCGGGGCCTGTCCGCCGGGCGGGTGCAGTCGGTGGCCACCCGGCTGGTGTGCGAGCGGGAGGCCGACATCAAGGCCTTCGTCCCCCAGGAGTACTGGTCCCTGGACGCTGATCTCTCCCGCATCGCCCCCAACCTGGGGCAGTTCAAGGCCAGCTTCTACGGCCGGGAGAAGAAGGTGGAGCTGAACAGCGAGGCGGAGGTCAACGCCGTCATGGAGGCGGTGAAGAACGCCCCCTTCGCCGTCACCGGCGTCAAGCGGCAGGACAAGCAGCGCAACCCCGCGCCCCCCTTCATCACCTCCACCCTCCAGCAGGAGGCCAGCCGCAAGCTCAACATGACGCCCCGGCGGACCATGTCCATCGCCCAGCAGCTCTATGAGGGCGTGGACATCGAGGGGGAGGGCACCGTGGGTCTCATCACCTATATGCGTACCGACTCCCTCCGCCTGTCCGACGAGGCCACCGCCGCCGCGAAGGACTTCATCCTCGCCCGCTACGGCGCGGACTACTACCCCGGCAAGGCCCGGGTCTACAAGACCAAATCCGGCGCCCAGGACGCCCACGAGGCCATCCGGCCCTCCAACGTGAACCTGACCCCGGAGGACATCAAGAAGTCCCTCACCGCCGAGCAGTATAAGCTCTACAAGCTCATCTGGAGCCGCTTCCTGGCCTGCCAGATGGCCTCCGCCGTGTACGACAGCGTGTCCATCGAGGTGACCTCCGCGGGATACACCTTCCGGGCCACCCACTCGGCCCTCAAGTTCTCCGGCTACACCGCCGTGTACGTGGAGGGGAAGGACGAGGAGGAGGAGGCGTTCCAGTCCCCCCTGCCCGATCTGAAGGAGGGGGAGGCCCTGAAGCTGGAGGCCCTCAAGCCCGACCAGCACTTCACCCAGCCCCCCAGCCGCTACACCGAGGCCACGCTGATCAAGGCCCTGGAGGAGAAGGGCATCGGCCGCCCCTCCACCTACGCCCCCACCATCTCCACCATCCTGGACCGGGAGTATGTGGTGAAGGAGGGCAAGAACCTCCGCCCCACCCCCCTGGGGGAGGTGGTCACCGGCCTGATGAAGGACAAATTCACCGACATTGTGGATACCGCCTTCACCGCCACTATGGAGGAGCGGCTGGACGAGGTGGAGACCGGCAAGGTGGACTGGAAGAGCCTGCTGGGCGACTTCTACGGCGACTTTGAGCAGGAGCTCCAGAAGGCCGAGGCGGATCTGGACGGCGAGCGCATCAAGGTACCCGACGAGGTGTCCGACGTGATCTGCCCCAAGTGCGGGCGCAATCTGGTGTACAAGTCCGGCCGGTTCGGCCGCTTCCTGGCCTGCCCCGGCTGGCCGGAGTGCGACCACACCCAGCCCATCGTCATCGAGATGCCCGGCAAGTGCCCCAAGTGCGGCGGCAAGATCCTCAAAAAGACCTCCAAGCGGGGATACGCCTACTACGGCTGCGAGAACAACTCCAGCAAGGACGAGGCCAAGCGGTGCGACTTCATGACCTGGGACGTGCCGGTGAAGGAGACCTGCCCCGAGTGCGGCCACACCCTGTTCAAGAAGTCGGGCCGGGGGTTCAAGAAGCCCTTCTGCATCAACCCGGAGTGCCCCAACTTCCTGCCCGAGGATCAGCGGGGCTACAAGAAAAAGGCCGCCTCCGCGGAGAGCCCGGCAGAGGGCGCCCCTCCCGAGGAGGAGAAGAAGCCCGCCCAAAAGGCGGCGGCCAAAAAGACCGCCGCCAAAAAGCCGGCCGCGAAGACGGCGGCCGCCAAGAAAACCGCCGCTCCCAAGAAGACGGCGGCAAAGAAACCGACGGCGAAAAAAGCCGCGGCCAAGACCAAAAGCGAGGCCTGAGGCCCGCTTCCACCGGTGGAAGCCGTCAGGGATTCCCCCTGACGGCAGACTCAGTTGAAATACCGGAGGAATGAGATCATGGAAACCCAAGAGAGAAAGCTGCGCACCAACCTGGACACCGACCTGCTCAAGCTGGTCGCCATTGCCGCCATGCTGCTGGATCACATTGGCGGGGCCTTCTTCCCGGAGACGCCCATATTCCGGTGGATCGGCCGGCTGGCCTTCCCCCTGTTCTGCTACTGTATGACGGTGGGCCTGCTCTACACCCACGACATCAGGCGCTACCTGGGGCGGCTGGCGATTTTCGCCGTGGTGTCCCAGCCCTTCTGGATTCTCGCCTTCAACGCCGACGACATCCTGGGCAACCTGACCAACTGGAACATCTTCTTCACCCTCTTCCTCAGCCTGCTGGCCATGTGGGGGCTGACCACCCGGCGCTGGTGGCTCTTTGTGCTGGGGGTTCTGGTGCTGGCCTTCGGAAGCTTTGACTACAACTACAACGGCGTCATTCTGATGCTGATCTTTTACTTCTGCCGGAACAAACCCGCCCTGCTGGCGGGGCTGTACATCCTGTTCTGGCTTCCCGCCCTGTGGGGCGGCTCCCTGGAGGATCCCCTGGCCCTGGTGGTGGGCGGCCACGCCGTCAACTGGACGATCTTCGCCCTGCTGGCCCTGCCGCTGATCCTCTGCCGCACCCACTCCGGCCTCCGGATTCCCAAGTGGTTCTTTTACGCCTTCTATCCCGCCCATCTGGCGGTCATCGCCCTGGTGGGGGGGTGTATGGGCGTGTAACCGGAAAAGGAGCGTGTTGGCATGAAGATTCTGCTGCTCAACGGAAGTCCCCGGCCCAAGGGCAACACCGCCGCCGCCCTGGACGAGATGGAGGCCGTGTTTGCCGCCGAGGGCCTGGAGACCGAGCGGGTGCAGGTGGGAAACCGGGTTATCCGGGGGTGTATCGCCTGCGGCAAGTGCGCCGAGCTGGGCCGGTGCGTGTTCGACGATCTGGTGAACGAGCTGGCCCCCAAGCTGGAGGCCTGCGACGGGCTGGTGGTGGGCAGCCCGGTGTACTACGCCTCGGCCAACGCCACCCTGGTGGCCCTGCTGACCCGGCTGTTTTACTCCACCCCCTTTGACAAGACCATGAAGGTGGGGGCCGCCGTGGCGGCGGCCCGGCGGGGCGGCCTGTCCTCCACCTTTGACGAGCTGAACAAATTCTTTACCATCAGCGGCATGCCGGTGGCCTCCAGCCAGTACTGGAACAGCATCCACGGCCGCCTGCCCGGCGAGGCCGCCCAGGACGCCGAGGGCCTCCAGACCATGCGCACCCTGGCCCGGAACATGGCCTTCCTGGTCAAGAGCATCGCCTTGGGCCGGGAGAAATACGGCCTGCCGGAGCGGGAGGAGCCTCTGCGCACCCACTTCATCCGCTGAGTCCCACACAAGGAGGAACCCATGGAACCAGTTATTGTAATCGGCGCAGGCCTGGCGGGCTCGGAGGCCGCGTGGCAGCTTGCCCAGCGGGGCGTCCCCGTCACCCTGCGGGAGATGAAGCCCTCCAAAATGACCCCCGCCCACCATACCGAGTGGTTTGGGGAGCTGGTGTGCTCCAACTCCCTGCGCTCGGATCAGCTGGAGAACGCGGTGGGCCTGCTCAAGGAGGAGCTGCGCCGCATGGACTCCCTGATCCTGTCCTGCGCCGACGCCCACCGGGTGGAGGCGGGGGGCGCCCTGGCGGTGGACCGCCACGGGTTCGCCCGTGCGGTGACGGAGAAGCTCCGCTCCCACCCCCTCATCACCGTGGAGGAGGGGGAGGTCACCCAAATCCCGGAGTCGGGGAACGTGATCGTGGCCTCCGGCCCCCTGACCTCCGACCCGCTGGCGGAGGCCATCCGGGCCTTCTTCCCCGAGAGCCGCACCCTCAATTTCTACGACGCGGCGGCCCCCCTGGTCACCTTCGAGAGCGTGGACATGGAGAACGCCTTCTTCGCCTCCCGCTACGACAGGGGGACCCCGGACTACATCAACTGCCCCATGACGGAGGAGGAGTACGACGCCTTCTGGGCCGAGCTGTGCACCGCCCAGGAGACGGAGGTTCACGGCTTTGAGGACAAGCATGTGTTCGAGGGCTGTATGCCCGTGGAGGTCATGGCCCGCCGGGGGAAGCAGACCCTGTGCTACGGCCCCCTCAAGCCCCGTGGCCTGAACGATCCCAAGACCGGAAAGGAGCCCTTCGCCGTGGTGCAGCTCCGCCGGGACAACGCCGACGGCACCATCTACAACCTGGTGGGCTTCCAGACCCACCTGAAATGGCCGGAGCAGAGGCGGGTGTTCTCCATGATCCCCGCCCTCAGGAACGCCGAGTTCGTGCGCTACGGCGTCATGCACCGCAACACCTATCTGGACTCCCCCCGGCTGTTGGACCGCTATTACCGGGTGAAGAAGGAGCCCCGCGTCTGCTTCGCCGGGCAGATCACCGGCGTGGAGGGGTACGTGGAGTCCACCGCCTCCGGCTTCCTGGTCGCCGTGGAGCTGGCCCGGCGGCTGGAGGGGAGGCCCCCCGTGGACTTCCCCCAGGAGACCGCCGTCGGCGCCCTGGCGCGCTATGTCAGCAACGAGAGCGTCACCGACTTCCAGCCCATGAACGTCAACTTCGGCATCATCCCGCCCCTGGGCTACCGCGTCAAAGGCAAGCGGAATAAAAATGCCGAGCTGTCCAAGCGGGCCTTGGAGCTTCTGGACGGGCTGGACTGGCGGTAGGGGCGGCCACAAAGGCCGCCCCTACAGGAGCACCGGGCGGCCCCAACACGTAGGGGCGACCCTTGTGGTCGCCCGCCCTGCCGGGCGCACGTCCGTAGGGGCGGATGCCCACATCCGCCCGCTACCGCGGGGTTCCCGCACCGACACCCTGGGGATCGGACAGAACGGGCGGCCATAAAGGCCGCCCCTACAGGAACGCTGGGCGGCCCAAACGCATGGGGGCGCCTCTTGTGGACGTCCGCCCCGCCGCGCACGCCCGTAGGGGCAGATGCCCACATCCGCCCGCAGCTCAAGGCAGAAGTTCCATGAGGAGACGCCCGGCCAGACGGAAGCCGTGCCGGAAGCAGGCCAGCCGCTCATAATCGGACATTTCGCCCTCCAGATCGTTGAGACGGTCGAGAAAATCCAGCCCGAGGGAGGCGCGGATCTGGTCGTGGCAGGCGCTGATGCGCTCCAGCCGCTCTTGATAGCCGGGGGCTTGACGGAAATCCAAGTGCCTGTTATCCAGCTCATGTTCTAAGAGCTGCTGTAGGAAATCATTCATTTTATCAACACCCCACTAATAGTGTGGATTTAGTATACACGCTATTAGTGGGAAATGTCAAGGGGGGATTCGGTGTATTCCAATGATTTGTTTGGCACACGGCTAAAATGCCTAAGAAAAGATAGGGGAGAAACTCAAAAAGACTTGGCCGATTTTCTCGGTATCAAACAAAATCAAATTGGTGAAATGGAAAATGGCCGCAAGGCATCTACCTTTGCCAAGCTTGCCCTTTTGTGTGAGCACTACAACATCAGCGCCGACTATCTCCTGGGCCTTACGGACGAGCCCCGGCCTCTGCGGCAAGACGATGGGGCGGGGCGATGAGGGCATCGCCCCCTACAGGAACGCCGGGCGGCCCCAACACGTAGGGGCGACCCTTGTGGTCGCCCGCCCCGCCGTGGGCACGTCTGTAGGGGCGGATGCCCACATCCGCCCTCTGCTGCGGGGTTCCCGCTCCGGCACCCTGGGGATTGGACAGAACGGGCGGCCATAAAGGCCGCCCCTACAGGAACACCGGGCGGCCCAAACGCATAGGGGCGACCCTTGTGGTCGCCCGCCCCGCCGGGTGCCCGCCCGCCGTTGCCGTTTATCCAGGAATGAACAGAGAAAGTGGAGGAGAACATATGAAGATCATCGTAGACGCCATGGGCGGCGACAACGCGCCCGTCTCCAACGTGCGGGGTGCCCTCGCCGCGGTGCGGGAGCTGGGCGTGGAAGTCATTCTGGTGGGCCGGGGGGAGGACATCCTCAAGGTGCTCAAGGGGGACGGCATCGGCGAACTGCCCCCGGGGCTGGAGATTGTCCACGCCTCCGAGGTGGTGGAGATGTGCGACAACCCGGCCACCGCCTTTAAGGAGAAGAAGGACTCCTCCCTGACCGTGGGCCTGAACCTGCTGAAGAACGGGGACGGGGCGGCCTTTGTCTCCGCGGGCAGCACGGGGGCGCTGTTGTCGGCGGCCACGCTGATGGTCAAGCGCATCCGGGGCATCCGCCGGGCGGCCATGGCCCCGGTGGTGCCTACCGGCGGCGGCGGCGCGGTGCTCATCGACTGCGGCGCCACGGCGGAGGGTACGCCGGAGTATCTGCTCCAGTTCGCCTTTATGGGCTCCTATTACGCCGAGCGGGTGCTCAAGCGCCCTGAGCCCAAGGTGGGCCTGCTCAACATTGGCGCCGAGCCCTCCAAGGGCACCGACCTCCAGCGGGAGGCCCACGCCCTGCTCACCGAGGCGGGCAAGGCCGGGCGCATCCACTTCGTGGGCAACGTGGAGGCCCGGGAGGCGGTGTACGGCGAGGTGGACGTGATCGTGTCCGACGGCTACTCCGGCAACATCTTCCTCAAGACCATGGAGGGCACCGGCGGCTTCATGGCCAAGCAGCTCAAGGCCATGTTCAAGAAGAACCTGCTCACCAAGCTGGCGGCGGTGCTGGTTTCCGGCGGCCTGCGGGATTTCAAGAAGATGATGGACTCCGGCGAGGTGGGCGGCACCCCCCTCATCGGCATCTCCAAGCCCGTCATCAAGGCCCACGGCTCCTCCGACGACTTCGCCATCAAGAACGCCATCCGCCAGGCCCAGAGCTTCGCGGCCTCCGGCATTATTGAGGACATCACCGAAAATATCGACCACATGCGCCTGCGCAGTGAGTAAATGGGAAAATTTTGACTTTCCTATTGACAGGCGGGAGAAACTTGCCTATTATCATAGTGCAATGACACCGTCGGGAACGACGGAAGCGACAGGAGTAGATGAACATGATTTTCGAGAAGCTCGCCGCCCTGCTGTCCGAACAGTTCGGCGTGGACGTGGACAGCATTACCATGGACACCTCGTTTGAGGATCTGGGGGCCGACTCCCTGGACATCGTGGAGATGACCATGGCTGTGGAAGAGGAGTTTGGCCTGGAGGACATGGACGAGGAGGATCTGTCCGGTATCTCCACCGTGGCGGATCTGGTCCGCTACCTCAAGTCCAAGCTGGAGGACTGAAGAAACCAAAGAGACAGGAGCCCCGCCTCCCGGCGGGGCTCCGGCTTTGAAAGGGAGGATCGGCCATGGAGGCATTGGAAGAAAAGCTGGGTTACCGGTTTACCAACCGGGCCCTTCTGGAAAACGCCCTCACCCACAGCTCCTACGCCAACGAGAACAAGGCCAAGGGACTGCAGAGCAATGAGCGGCTGGAATTTCTGGGGGACTCTGTGCTTGGTATGGTCGTGGCCGACTACCTGTTCCGCACCCACCCCGACCTGCCGGAAGGGGATCTGACCCGCACCCGGGCGGCCCTGGTGTGTGAGGGCAGCCTGGTGGAAGTGGCCCAGTGCCTGGAGCTGGGCGCCTACCTGAAGCTGGGCAAGGGGGAGGAGGCCGGCGGCGGCCGGGAGCGGCCCTCCATCATTGCCGACGCGGTGGAGGCGGTGCTGGCCGCCGTGTACCTGGACGGCGGCATCGGTTCGGCCCGGAAGCTCATTCAGAAGTTCATCCTGGACCGGGAGGCGGAGAAGAGCGCCAGCCGCGATTACAAGACCGCCCTCCAGGAGCTGGTGCAGCGGGAGAGCGGCCAGGTGCTGGGCTACCAGCTCATCGGCGCCGAGGGCCCCGATCACGCCAAGATCTTCTCGGTGGAGGTGGATCTCAACGGCATCCCCATCGGCCAGGGCCGCGGCCGCAGTAAAAAAGAGGCGGAGCAGAACGCGGCCAAGGCTGCGATAGAGAAGTTAAAGGCTGGGGAATAACCGGCCGCTCCGCCTCTCTTGCGAGCGGAAGCGAGCCGCCGCGTCAGCGGCGTCAAGCATTTTGCGGAGCAAAATCTTGATGCCGGGCGGATTCACTCCGCCCGGACAGATGGAGAGAAACGGGGGCCCCAAACCGCCTGCGGCGGTTTGGGCGGCGGAGCAGAACGCGGCCAAGGCTGCAATAGAGAAGTTGAAGACTGGGGAATAACCGGCCCACGGGCGACCACAAGGGTCGCCCCTACGTGCAGGGGCTGTCCGGCTCCTCTGTAGGGGCGGCCTTTATGACCGCCCGTCCTGTCAGACCTTCACAGGGCCTGGGGCAGTGCAAAACCTGGTGTACGGCGGGCGGATGTAGGTATCCGCCCCTGCGAAATGGTTTGCCCGCCGTGTGCCGCCAAACCAGACGCGGAGCGCTCAGGCGCTCCGCGTTTTTGTGGAAAAGGGTTTGCAAAGGACGCCGTTCCTTGGTATAATAATTTATTCAGAATGATAACATGGCGAGGTGCAGACCTTGTATTTAAAAGCGCTGGAAATCCAGGGGTTCAAATCCTTTCCGGACAAGACGGTACTCTCCTTCGGGGAGGACATGACCGCCATTGTGGGCCCCAACGGAAGCGGGAAATCGAATATCTCCGACGCCATCCGCTGGGTCATGGGGGAGCAGTCCTCCAAGGCCCTGCGGGGCGGCAAGATGGAGGACGTGATCTTCGGCGGAACGGCGGTGCGCAGGCAGCAGGGCTTCGCGGAGGTCTCCCTGGTGCTGGACAACACCGACCACATCTTCCCGATGGAGGAGAGCGAGGTGATGGTCACCCGGCGGTATTACCGCTCCGGCGAGAGCGAGTACTACATCAACCGCCGTTCCGTCCGCCTGAAGGACGTGAACGAGCTGTTCATGGACACCGGCCTGGGCCGCGAGGGCTACTCCATCATCGGGCAGGGCCGCATTGACGAGATTTTGTCTGTCAAGAGCGCCGACCGCCGGGAGGTCTTTGAGGAGGCCGCCGGTATCTCCCGCTTCCGCCACCGGAAGGAGGAGGCCGAGCGCAAGCTGGAGCGCACCCAGGAGAACCTGGTGCGCATCACCGACAAGATCGACGAGCTGGAGCTCCAGGTGGAGCCCCTCCGCGCACAGAGCGAGAAGGCCCGGAAGTTCCTGGTGCTGCGGGACGAGCTGCGGGGGCTGGAGATCTCCCTGTGGCTGGAGCAGTTGGAGAACATACGGGCGGGGGCCATCAAGACCCTGTCTGACTACGAGAACGCCGTCCGCCAGAAGGAGGAGGCCCAGGGGGCGGTGGAGGCCCTCTACGCCGCCGCCGAGGAGCACGCCGCCCAGATGCGGGACAAGGACGTGGAGGCCGAGGGCGTCCGCTTCCAGATGATGCAGCGGGAGGCCGACGCCAACGGACTGGAAAACGCCGTGGCGGTACTCCGGGCCAACATCCAGAACAACCTGGAGAACCGGGACCGCATCCAGCGGGAGCTGGAGCAGCAGGAGGGCCGGGCCGACTCCATCGGCGCCCAGATTGCCGAGCGGAAGGAGCGTCTGGAGGCGCTGGTGGGCGAGCTGGACGCCCTGGCGGCGGAGCTGTCCGCGAAACAGGGGGAGGCCGAGGAGGCCGTCCGCTCCGCAGGCACCCTGGCCGGAGAGCTGGAGGAGCTGCGCCGGAAGGAGGCGGTGGAAAACGCCTCCGCCTCCGAGGCCAGGGCTCTGCTCTCCGCCCTGGCCGCCGCGGCCCAGGAGCTGCTGGACCGGGATGAGGCGGTGCATCAGGAGCTGTCCGCCGGTGAGGAGCGGGTGCGCCAGCTTCAGGAGGGCCGGGACGCGGCCCAAAAGGAGCTGGCCCAGGCCCGGGAGGACCGGGATTCCCTCCAGAATGTGCTCAACGGCTATGGCCTGCGGCTGGAGTCCCGCCGGAAAAAGGCCAAGGAGGCCGAGGAGCGCCATGTCAAGCTCCAGATGGAGGAGAACGCCCTCCAATCCCGCATCCACATGCTCTCCGAGATGGAGAAGCTCTACGAGGGCTACTCCAAGGCGGTAAAGCTGGTGATGGGGGAGGCCCGGCGGGGCCAGCTCAAGGGGGTCCACGGCCCGGTGGCCGGGCTGCTCCACGTGCCCGACCACTGCACCGTGGCCATTGAGACCGCCCTGGGCGGCGCCATGCAGCACATTGTGGTGGAGCGGGAGGAGGACGGCAAGGCCGCCATCCAGTACCTCAAGCGCCGGGACGGCGGTCGGAGCACTTTCCTGCCCCTGACCACCATCCGCCCCTCCGACTTCCGGGAGCAGGGCGTGCGGGGGGAGGCGGGCTTCGTGGGCCTGGGGGACGAGCTGGTGCAGTTCGACCCCCGCTACCAGAGGATCTTTTCCAATCTGCTGGGGCGCACCGTGGTGGCCGAGGATATGGACGCGGCCATCGCCATGGCCCGCAAATACGGCCACCGCTTCAAAATCGTCACCCTGGACGGCCAGGTGCTCAACCCCGGCGGCTCCATGACCGGCGGCTCGGTGTCCCGCAGCGCGGGCATCCTCAGCCGGGCCAACGAGCTGGAGCGGCTGAACCGGCAGCGCGCCGGTGTGGAGGAGCAGCGCGCCGCCGCCGCCCAGGCCATGGAGGAGGCCAGACGGGAGGCCACCGCCGCCGCCTACGAGGTGGAGACCGCCCAGGCCCAGCAGCGCCAGCACGAGGACGCCATCCTCAAGCTGGAGGAGCGGCTGGCCCATTTCGACGCCCAGCTCGCCGACGCCTCCCGCCGCCGGGACGAGCAGCGCCGGGAGCTGGAGCAGATTCAGGCCCGCTCCGCCCAGACCGAGGCGGATACCGCCGCCGCCCGGGCGCGCATTGAGGCCCTGGAGGGCTCTGCCGCCGCCCTGCGGGCCGAGGCCGAGGGCAAGGCCCGGGGCCAGAGCGAGCTCCAGGCGCGCACCGCCGGTATCCGGGAGGCCATCGCGGAGCTGAACATGCGCCGGGCCGGCCTGGAGGCGGAGCAGCAGGCCGCCGGGCAGAGTCTCACCGAGCTGGAGGCCCTGCGGCGGGATCTCACCGGCGACCGGGCCGAGCGGGAGCGGATGCTCACCGCGTTTGAGGAGAAGAACGCCGCCCTGGAGGAGGAGATCCTGGAGAAGGAACGGCGGCTCCAGGCCATCCGCCAGGAGAACCGGGAGCGGCAGGAGGCCATCGCCCGCATCAATGAGGAGAAGCTGGCGTTGGAGGCCCGGCGCAACCAGGCCGACAAGCAGGCGCGGGAAAAAAACAGCGAACTGTTAAACTTAGAGCGGGAGGTCTCCGTCTTAGAACAGAGGAAGGCCGCCGCCGCCCTGGAGGAGAAAACCCTGCTGGACAAGCTGTGGGAGACCTATGAGCTGTCCCATGAGGCCGCCCGCGCCCAGCGGGTGGAGTTGGAGAGCGTCCCCAAGGCCCAGCGCCGGGTGGGCGAGCTGAAAAAGGCGATCTCCGGTCTGGGCAATATCAACCTGGATGCCATTGAGGAGTTCCAGCGGGTCAACGAGCGGTACACCTACCTGACCGACCAGCGGGACGACGTGCTCAAGTCCAAGAAGGAGCTGGAGGGCATCATCGCCGACATCACCGAGGAGATGAAAACCATCTTCGCCCGGCAGTTTTCCGTCATCAACGAGGCGTTCCAGCAGACCTTTACCGAGCTGTTCGGCGGCGGCAAGGCCACCCTGGAGCTGGAGGAGCCGGAGGACATCCTCAACTGCGGCATTGAAATCCGGGTGCAGCCCCCCGGAAAGGCCCTCAAGGTGCTCTCCCTCCTCTCCGGCGGCGAGAAGGCCTTCGTGGCCATCGCCCTTTACTTCGCCATTCTGAAGGTGCGGCCTACCCCCTTCTGTGTCATGGACGAGATCGAGGCCGCCCTGGACGACGCCAACGTGGTGCGCTTCGCCCGCTACATGCGCCAGATGGCGGACAAGACCCAGTTCATCGTCATCACCCACCGCCGCGGCACTATGGAGGAGGCCGACGTGCTCTACGGCGTCACCATGCAGGAGCAGGGCGTGAGCCGGATACTGACCATCAACCTGAACGACGTGGAGAAGGAATTGCACATCAAATGACGCCGGACGCGGCGGACGGCAACACCCAGCAGGGGCAGGCCGCACCTGTGCCGCAGGGTATGAGCAGACCCCGGCGAAGCCCAGTGAAACGGGTTCGCCGGGGAGAGGAGACGCAAGGGAGCGGGCGAGGAATTTCCGCCTGCGGGAGTTCCGAGCGAAGCGGACTTTGCATCGACGAAGGAGCAGGGCGTGAGCCGGATTCTGACGATCAACCTGAACGACGTGGAGAAGGAATTGCACATCAAATGACAGAGCTTCCAAAGCGGGTGCATCCGCGCCTGCGCGGGTATGATTACAGCCGGAGCGGCGGGTATTTCCTCACACTCTGCACCCAGGGCCGGGCCCCCATCCTGAGCGAGATTGTAGGGCGCGGCATCCCTGACGCGCCGCTGGTACGGTTGTCGGAGACCGGCCGGTGCGTTCAGGACGCGATGGACTATCTGGCCGGACATGACGCCCAAATTCAGATTGCGGCGTCGGTCATCATGCCAAATCATGTTCACATTTTGCTGTGCGTCTGCGGGGAGGGAAACGGCGCGTCAGGGATGCCGCGCCCTACTGGGATGCGCGTGCCGGGTTTTGTCTCCTCTCTCAAGCGCTACACCAACCGCGTGTGCGGCCGTCCGCTCTGGCAGGCATCCTATCACGACCACATCATCCGGGATGAGAACGACCTTCTCAACCACTGGAGCTATATCGAGCATAACCCCGCCCGCTGGGCGGAGGATGAATACCATGTCTGAACGACGAAAGGAACCGACACCACATGGGCTTTTTTGAAAAGATCAAGGCGGGGCTGACCCGCACCAAGGAGAACATCGGACACTCCTTCGACCAGCTCTTCGCCGGAGAGCTGAACGACGACTTTTACGACGAGCTGGAGGAGACGCTGATTCTGGGCGACATGGGGGTGGAGACCACCATGAAAGCCGTGGAGGAGCTGCGCCGCCGGGTGAAGGCGGAGAAGATCAAGGACATGGAGGGGGCGCGGGCGTGTCTGCGCCGGGTGCTCACCGACATGCTCCAGGTGGGGGAGCCGGAGCTGAGGCTGGACACCGCCCCGTCGGTGGCCCTGTTTATCGGCGTCAACGGCGTGGGCAAGACCACCACCATCGGCAAGCTGGCCGCCCGGATGAAGGGGGAGGGCCGCCGGGTGCTGATGGCCGCCGCCGATACCTTCCGGGCCGCCGCCGCCGACCAGCTCGAGATCTGGAGCGAGCGCAGCGGCGTGGAGCTCGTCCGCCAGTACGAGGGGGCCGATCCCGCGGCGGTGGTCTTTGACGCCCTGTCCGCCGCCAAGGCCCGCAGCGCAGACGTGGTGCTCATCGACACCGCCGGGCGGCTGCACAACAAGCAGAACCTGATGAACGAGCTGAATAAGATCAGCCGCGTCGTGGACCGGGAGCTGCCCGGCTGCGACCGGGAGACCCTGCTGGTGCTGGACGCCACCACCGGACAGAACGGCCTGATCCAGGCCAAGCAGTTCAAGGAGGCCGCGGGCATCACCGGCATCGTCCTGACCAAGCTGGACGGCTCGGCCAAGGGCGGCATTGTCATTGCCATCGCCCAGGAGCTTCAGGTGCCGGTGAAATTCATCGGCGTGGGGGAGGGCATCGACGACCTGATGCCTTTTGAGGCGGAGAAATTTGTCGAAGCCCTTGTTTAAAAAGCAGTATGGGCCGGTGCCCTCATCGGCCCGCATATTGGAGATTGGAGGCCGTAACATGGCGAGAATCGACGGACGGGCGGCGGATCAGCTCCGGCCCGTGGAGATCATCCCCAACATCAATCAATTTGCGGAGGGCTCCTGCCTGATCCGCTGCGGCAGCACCCATGTGCTCTGCTGCGCCAGCGTGGAGGAGGGCGCGCCCCGCCACGTCCCCGAGGGGGAGGGCTGGGTCACCGCCGAGTATTCTATGCTGCCCCGGGCCAACCGGGAGCGCTCCCGGCGGGATATCGCCAAGCTGAAGCTGTCCCCCCGCTCCGCGGAGATCCAGCGGCTCATCGGCCGCGCCCTGCGGGCCTGCGTGGACATGAAAAAGCTGGGAGAGCGCACTATTACGATCGACTGCGACGTACTCCAGGGGGACGGCGGCACCCGCACCGCCTCCGTCACCGGCGGGTTTGTGGCGTTGAGTCTGGCCCTGCACAAGCTGGTGATGGACGGTGTCCTGCCAGAGATGCCGCTGACCAACTGTGTGGCGGCGGTGTCCGCCGGTATCGTGGGGGACGAGCTTCTGTTGGATCTGTGCTACGAGGAGGACTCCTCGGCCCAGGTGGATCTCAACTGCGTCATGACCGGCGCGGGGGAGCTGGTGGAGCTCCAGGGCACCGGCGAGGGCCGGCCCTTCACCATCGTGGAGCAGCGCGCCCTGGTGGAGCTGTGCGCCAAGGGCATCCGGGAGCTCCAGAACATTCAGAGACAAGTGTTGGGGGGCTAAATGTATGAAACTGGTATTGGCCAGCAAGAATGCCCATAAGCTGGTGGAGATGAGGGACATCCTCTCCCAGTTGGGGGTGGAGGTGGTGCTGGAGTCCGAGGTGGGCGTCGATGTGGACGTGGAGGAGACCGGCGCCACCTTTGAGGAAAACGCCTTTTTGAAGGCCCGCGCGGTGATGGAGGCCTCCGGCCTGCCCGCCATCGCGGACGACTCCGGCCTGTGCGTGGACGCGCTGAACGGCGCGCCCGGCGTGTACTCCGCCCGCTACGGCGGGCCGGGGCTGGACGACGTGGGCCGCTACCGGCTTTTGCTGGAGAACATGCGGGGGCAGCTGGACCGGCGGTGCCGCTTTGTCTCCGCCATCTGCTGCTGCTTTCCCAACGGGGACCGGGTGGAGGCCCGGGGGGAGTGTCCCGGCACCTTGGCCTACGCCCCCAAGGGGGAGGACGGCTTCGGCTATGATCCCATTTTCTTTGTCCCCGCCCTGAAAAAGACCTTTGCGGAGCTCTCTCCGGCGGAGAAGAACGCCATCTCCCACCGGGGGAATGCGCTCACGGCCTTTCGGGAGAAGCTGGAGCAGTATCTGAACAAGTAAAATGCCTTCCCGCAGGAGGGCAGATCAAAAGGAGACCGGTCTATGGAAGAACTGACAAGCAAGCAGCGGGCCCAGCTCAGGGGTCTGGCCAACAGCATTGACACCATCCTGCACGTGGGCAAGGACGGCATCGGGGACAACCTGGTGAAGCAGGCCGACGACGCCCTGGAGGCCCGGGAGCTCATCAAGGGCAAGGTCCTGGAGAACAGCCTGCTGAGCAGCCGGGAGGCGGCCGAGGCCCTGGCATCGGCCACCCGGAGCCAGGTGGTACAGGTGATTGGAACCAAATTCGTTTTGTATCGTCCAACCCATAAGAAGGACAAAAAGGACAAGATCGTACTGGTGACGGACAGGAAGCGCAAGTAACGCAGAGGAGGGGAAGCCTATGAAGCTCGGCATCTACGGCGGCACCTTCAACCCGCCCCACCTGGGGCACCTGACCTCCGCCCGGCTGGCCCTGGACGCGCTGGGGCTGGACGAGCTGCGGTTTGTCCCGGCGGCGCTGCCGCCCCACAAGCGCCTGCCCCCCGACGCCCCCGGGCCGGAGGCCCGGCTGGAGATGGTGGAGCTGGCCGCCGACGGCCTGCTCCTGCCCGGCCGGGTGAGCGTCAGCGGCATGGAGCTCTCCCGCCCCGGCAAGAGCTACACCGCCGACACCCTGGCGCAGCTCCACGCCCAGAACCCCGGCGCGGAGCTGTGGCTGATGATGGGGACGGACATGTTCCTCACCCTCCAGAACTGGCGGGAGCCGGAGCGGATCACCGCCCTGGCGGGCATCTGCGCCTTTGCCCGCACCCAGGCCGACTGCGGGGAGCTGCTCACCATCCAGGCCGAGCATCTGCGCAAGACCTTCGGGGCGAAGGTGTGCGTCCTCCAACTGCCCCAGGTGGTGGACGTGTCCTCCACCCGGCTGCGGGAGCTGCTGGCCCGCGGCGAGGGTTGGGAGTACCTGTCCCCGGCGGTGTACGGCTATATCCTCCGCCACGGGCTCTACGGGGCGGGGCGGGATCTGAAGCGCCTGCCCGACCGGGAGCTGCGGGCCTGCTCCTACTCCATGATCCGCGCCAAGCGCATCGCCCACGTGAAGGGCACGGAGGAGGAGGCGGTGCGGCTGGCCCGGCGCTGGGGCGCCGACGAGGAGCACGCCCGCCGGGCGGCGATCCTCCACGACTGCACCAAGTATTTGGAACTGGACGAGCAGTTGCAATTATGCGCGAAATATGGTATCGTACTGGACGAATTGGAGCAGCAGGCCGTCAAACTCCTCCACTCCAAGACGGGCGCGTGTGTGGCCCGGCACGTGTACGGGGTGAGCGACGACATCTATGAGGCCATTTTCTGGCACACCACCGGAAAGGCCGACATGACCCTGCTGGAGAAGCTCCTCTATATCGCCGACTACATGGAGCCAACCCGGGATTTTCCGGGGGTGGAGCGCCTGCGGGCGCTGGCCTATGAGGATCTGGACGCGGCGGTGCTCCTGGGGTGCGAGATGAGCATACAGGAGATGGCGGAGCGGGGCCTGCCCGTGCACCCCAATACGGTAAAGGCCCGGGATTGGCTGCGGAGCAAGACGAAAGGAACTAGTGATTGATGAACCCGGAACAGAGAAAGAACCACCGGGGCGGCGCCCGGGTACAGAAGCCGGAGAGTCCCCGGCGGGAAAAAGAGACCAAGCGGGAGAAAAAGCCCGGCCGGCCGCGCACCAAAAAGCAGAAGATTCTGCTGGGGCTGTATATTGCCCTGACGGTGGTGGCGGCCATCATCGTGGCGGGGGCGATTGTGTTCGGCCTCATGAGCGCCCCGCCGGAGGTGGCCCTCCCCACTCCCACCCCCCGGCACACCACCATCATCAACGAGCAGGGTGAGGAGGTAGAGGTGGAGATCCCAGGCCTGTCCGCCGGCCGCAAGGAGCAGTTTTACACCTTCCTGGTGGCGGGCGTCAGCGGCGGCAACACCGATACGATGCTGCTGGCGGCCTACGATGTGCCCAACCAGAAGCTCAGCGTCATGAGCCTTCCCCGTGACACCTATGTCATCTACAACGGCCGCACCGTGATGATCAACTCGGTTTACAGCCGGGGCGGCGGCGAGGAAGGCGGCGTGGAGGCCCTGAAAAAGGCGGTGGGCTCCCTCACCGGCGTGACCCCCGACTTCTATGTATTGGTGGAGTGGGAGGCGGTGGGTGAGCTGGTCGATGCCATCGGCGGCGTATATTTTGACGTGCCGCGGCGCATGTATTACAATGATCTGTCCCAGCACTTCAAAATTGACCTCCAACCTGGCTATCAGCTTCTGGACGGCAACGGTGCCATGGGTGTGCTCCGCTGGCGGCACAACAGCGATGACAGCGGGCACATTCTCAACAGCGGCTACGCCATGGGCGATCTGGGCCGCATCAAGACCCAGCAGGCATTCCTCAAGGAGGTCGTCCGCAAGTGCCTCCAGCCCGATGTGCTGCTGAGCAACCTGATGGACTATATCAGTATCTTCCAGAAGAATGTGACCACCGATCTGAGCGTGGGCAATCTGGCCTACTTCGGCAAGTCGGCCATCGGCAGGCTGGACATGGACAGCGTGGAGTTTGTCACCCTGCCCAACCAGTCCGCTGGGGACGCCCACCTGCTGCCCGTGGGCAGCCAGATTGTGGAGATGGTCAATGAGGGCTTCAACCCCTATCAGTCGGACATCAGCCTGCGGGATCTGAATCTGGCCGGAAAGCGACCCGGCTCCAGCAGCACGGGCACGACGCCCAGGCCCCAGGCTACGCCTAAGCCGGAAACCACGCCCAGCGCAACCTCCGCTCCGGTCGAAAGCCCGCCGGGCACGCCGCCGGCCACGTCCACCCCGGGCGGAAGCCAGCCCCCAGCCATATCCACTCCGGGCGGGCAGACGCCGCCTCCGGTCCAGACCCCGGCGGCCACTCCGGCGCCCGCCGTCCCCTCCGCGGAGCCGACCCCGCCCCCGGCGGAGAACACCCCAGCCATGACGCCGCCCCCGGCCGCCACGCCGGACGGCGGCTACGGACCCGGCATGGTGCCGGTGGAATAAAGGAAGATAGAAACGGATGAATCCTGAGAACAAAAAGACAAGCCGGGGTGGAACGCGGGCTGGAAAGCCCCGCACGCCCCTCACACCGAGGCAGAAGGCCCTGCGCATTGCGTGCCTGGTTTTGGCCATTCTGGCGGCGGTTCTGGTGACGGTTTTCGCCGCCTACCGCCTCCTGGTGGTCAAGCCCTCGCTGCCGGAGCCAGGTGTGGAGCTGCCGGACGAGGACCAAAACTATGAGTTTGGCGACGGCCCCCGCCTCTCCGGCGACCGCAAGGAGGAGTTTTATACTTTCCTGCTGGTGGGCCGGGACACGGGCGGCGGCGGCAATACCGATACCCTTATGGTGATGGCCTACGACATCCCAAACCAGACCCTAAACGTCATGAGCATCCCCCGGGACACCATGGTGAACGTGCCGTGGGACATCAAGCGCATCAACTCGGTATACAACTACGCGCCCTACTACGATAAGGACGGCATCCAATTTCTCAAGGAGGAGGTCTCCTACCTCATCGGGTTTCAGCCGGACTATACCATCGTGGTGGAGTGGGAGGCGGTGGGCGAGCTGGTGGATGCCATCGGCGGCGTAGAGTTTGATGTGCCCATCGACATGAACTACGACGACCCCACCCAGAACCTGCACATCCACCTGAGCGCCGGGCTCCAGGACATCGACGGCGACAAGGCCATGCAGCTTCTGCGCTGGCGGAAGAACTCCGACGCTTATGGAAACGTATACGGCGGCTACCCCAACGGCGATCTGGGCCGCATCGAGACCCAGCAGGCCTTTTTGAAGGCGGTCATTGAGAAGTGCCTCAACAGCATCAGCCTCGGCACCATCCCCAAAATGGCCCAGATCTTCCTGGACAACGTGGATACCAACGGCAGCCTGACGGTGAACAACCTGGCCTGGTTTGCCAAGGAGGCCATCGTGGGCGGCCTGAGCATGGAGAACGTGCACTTTATGACCCTGCCCAACCGGGGGGCCAGCGTCTACAGCCGGACGTACCACAACTACCAGTCCTATGTTACTCCCATTCCGGACGAGATGCTGGAGCTGGTAAATACCTGCTTCAACCCCTATTTGGAGGACATCGAGCTGAACGAGCTGGATCTGATGCAGGTCAACGAGGACGGCAGCCTGTCCTCCACCCGCGGCCATGTGGAGGATACCAAGGCCACCAAGCCCCCCGCGAAGGGGAACTCCGGCAGCTCCAAGCCCACCGACAATCCCGCGCCGGAGGTGCCCGACACCCCGGAGCCGTCGGTCACTCCGACGGCCACACCGGAGGCCACGCCAACGGTGACGCCGGAGACCACGCCCTCCGTCCCGGTGGACAGCCAGCCCCCCGCCGTAGAGACTCCGGCTGTCACGCCTGCGCCGGAACCCACCCCGGCCGCAACCCCCGTACCCACGCCGGCTCCCACGCCCATCCCCGCCTCCACCCCGGCGCCCGACGTGCCCGTGGACGGCTTTGGTCCCGGCATGGAGCCCATTGAATAGAAGGAGAATGAGATGACTGCAAACGAGATTGCCCTGACCGCCGTAAAGGCGCTGGACAGCAAGAAGGGCCAGGATATCAAGTGCCTGGAGACCGGCCACCTGACCACCCTGGCGGACTATTTTGTGCTCTGCACCGCCACCTCCACCACCCAGATCAAGGCCCTGGCCGATGTCTGTGAGAAGACCCTCAAGGACGCCGGGGAGCCCCCCCACCATGTGGAGGGCCACCGGGGCGGCACCTGGATCCTGCTGGATTTCTCCTCCGTTGTGGTGCACATCTTCAACGAGGAGGCCCGGGAGTTTTACGACCTGGAGCGCCTGTGGAGCGACGCCGCGCCGGTGGATCTGTCCGGCGTGCTGACCGAAAACTAACGCAAAAAAGCCCGGCGGGACTCCCGCCGGGCTTTTTTTGCGCGGAGAGGGAACCAAACCGCCCGCCCATGCATCTATAGGGTGTCCGGACAAGGAAAGACGAGGTGAGCACATGGAACAGACCAGAGACGGCGCGGGCCGGGCGTCGGCGCGGGAGGAATTTGCTGCGGCGGTGACCGAGCACAGCCACGGCATGTTCCGGGCGGCCCGGAGCATCCTGGACAGCGACGCCGACGCGGAGGACGCGGTGGGCGAGGCTGTCCTGCGGGCCTGGCAGTCCTGGGACCGCCTGCGGGCCCGGGGAGCGGTTCGCGCCTGGCTGCTGAAGATTGCGGTCAACTGCGCCTATGAGCAGCGGCGGAGGGACAGCAGGGTGATCTATACCGACGAGCTGGAGCCGCTGGCCGGCGGCGCGGAAGACGCGCTCCCCGGCGGCCTGTGGGATGCGGTGCTCCATCTGCCGGAGGAGCAGCGGGCCGCCGTGACCCTCTACTACTACGAGGATTTGCCCGTGGCGGAGATCGCCCGGGTGCTGGGGGTGGCCCAGGGAACGGTGAAGTCCCGGCTGGGCCGGGCCCGCCAGCGGCTGAAGGAGCAACTACAGGAGGAGGACAAAATATGAACCGGTTGGATGAACGGTTAAAAGAGCGGGCCCGGCGGGAGGACTGCCCAATTCCACAGGGCTTTGACGGGCGCATGGACGCCATTTTGGAGGGGCTGCCGGAGGGACGGAGAAAGCCCGGCCCCCGCCGTCTCCGCCGGTGGGCGGTAGCCGGGGTTCTGGCGGCGGCCCTGTGCGTGGGCGGCGTGGCGGCGGCCTCCGGCGCGCTGGAGCTGATCGCCCGGCCCGGCGGCTTCGGCGGTACGGCGGAGGGCTTCCAGCCCTATTCCGCCGAGGTGGGGGCGTCGGTCACCGACCAGGGCTACACCCTCACCCTGGACGGCATCGGTGTGGACGAGGCGTTTATTACCCTCTACGCCACCGTCACCGGAGAAGAACCGATCCCCAGGGATGACCGGGGTGAGCCGGAGCTGTGGTCCTTTTCCCTGAAGGCCGAGGGAAAGGAGCTGGAGTTCTGGGGCCGGGATCGGGAAACCGAGTGGGTGGACGACTATACATTAAAGGTGATGCAGCGGTGCCCGGTGGCCCGCACGCTGCCCGATGTGGTGGAGCTCCAGGTCTACACCAATGAGCTGTTTTACGGCCTGTCCGGTGATTGGAGCCTGAATCTGCTGGTGGATAAGACCGCCCCGGACGGGGAGAGCTTGGTAGTAGAACCCCGTCAGACATTTACGATGCTGGACCACCGGGTACGGGCGGACAAAGTAGTGGTAGCCCCCTCCGGCGGCGGGCTGGTGCTCACTGAGGTCGGATTCCCTCCCCTGACAGATTTCTTGCTCCGCGATGATACAGGGCATTATCTCTATGTCGATACCGAGCGTTATGGAGGGGCAGGCGGGTGGCTGCCGATCTCGAACTTTATCGCTTTTTATGGCGGGCGGCCGGACATGGAGTCCATCACTCTGGTGCCCTATGAGCGGGTCTACCCCGGCGATGAACCAGGTGGAAGTCACGAGATTTTTGGCGCTGTGGACGAACTGCCCCTTACTGACGCCTCCGCCGAAACCGGCTACACTCTGGTCTCTCTGGACATCGGGGCAGAGCAGGCGGTGGCCCGGTTCCAGACCGGGGAAGAGCTGCTCCAGTACGAGTACGGCGGTTTCGGCACGGAGGTTGGCCTCCTGGACGGAGGCGGAGAGGAGCTGGAGCTGGGGGACACCTATCTGGACCGCTCCTATGACTGGGAGACCGGGGTGTGGACGGTGACGCTCTCCTACCCGGACGCCGATCCGGCGGAGCTGGCCCGGGCGGAGCAGCTCTGGTTCTGGCAGCCAAACGATACCATCCGCGTTCTGGAGGACGAGGCGGTAACCATCCCGCTGAACTGAACACGGGGAAACAGGCCGGCGGCGTGCGGGGGAATTCCCCCGCACGCCGCTTTTTGCCGCTTACTTCGATGGAAATGTGTGTAGTTTATATTTCGTAAAGAGAGATGGCCGTGCTGCTGTAGAACGGAAAGAGGCGGCCTCTGGACGGTTTTAAGAGCAGATGCGCTTCAGGAGGGCCGTCAGCTCTTCCACCTGTTCCGGGGAGGCGGAATAGCGCCGGTTGTCCTGGTAGACGCGCCCCTGGCTGTCCACGCCGAAGGTGCGCCCCTCCTCTGCCGGGGCGGAATAGACCGTGACGGTATAGGCGGCGGGGGAGACGGGTACGCCGCCGTCGGTGAGCCCGTCATAGCGCAGCCGGGTGTCCGCCAGCAGGGAGGAAAGCTCCGCCAGCAGAGCAGGCTCGCTGCTCTCGTGGGAGCCATGCCCGCCGCCGTCGCTGTGTTCCACCACTACCTGCCGGAGGGACGCGCCCTCCGCCACGCTGATCCGCTCCCCCAGGGAGGCTGGGCGGAGAAACCGGAGGGCGGCCCCCAGCCCGAGCGTCAGTGCGGCGGCCAGCACCAGCACCGGCCAGAGATACTTCCATTGCACGCCCACGTCCTACACCTCCCCGCAGATGGCGGCAGTCAGCTCGGAGAGGGGCTCCGACTGGGTGGAGCGGAGCGCGTAAATCCGGTCCCCGATGTAGATGGCGTTGGTTGTAAGGTTGTAGTCAAAGGAGCAGATGATTTCATCCTCCCCGATGATGACGATCTTACACATGCCGTCCAGGGGGGCGATGGAGCTCCGCCGGACCAGACGGAGCCGGGCGGTATCCACCAGCAGCTCCATCTGCTCCAGCAGGGCGGGGTCGTACGCCTGATATTCATGGGAGGTGCCATTCCCGTCCATCTCATCCAGGCGCACCACAACCACCACCTTGGGCTCCAGTCCGGTGCGGGCGTCCGCCGCCTCCGCCAGCGAGACCGGGCGGTACGCCCACAGGGTGACCGCCAGCAGGGCGGCCATCAGCACGGCCAGGACGATTCCGACGATCTGCATGCGCCTGCTTCCCATGTCCATACACGCTCCCTTCTTTGTCGGCTCCATCTTATCTGGATAAGCGGGAAAAGTCAAGCACACCCCTTGCAAACCGGCCGCTTTTCGATTATAATATCACAGATTATATGCCCGTCGCGGACGAGACAGATCGAAAGAAAGCGTGAGAGATTTGAAATACGATTTTGCCGCCATTGAGCCGAAGTGGCAGAAGAAATGGCAGGAAACCGGAGTCTATCAGACCGGGAATCACAGCGACAAGCCCAAGTTCTACGCCCTGGTGGAGTTCCCCTATCCCTCCGGACAGGGCCTGCATGTGGGCCACGCCCGGCCCTACACCGCCATGGACGTGGTGGCCCGCAAGCGCCGCATGGACGGCTACAATGTGCTCTTCCCCATGGGGTATGACGCCTTCGGCCTGCCCACGGAGAACTACGCCATCAAGAACCATATCCATCCGGCTAAGGTGACCCACGACAACATCGAGAATTTCCGCAGGCAGCTACAGATGCTGGGCTACTCCTTCGACTGGAGCCGGGAGGTCAACACCACCGATCCAAGCTACTACAAGTGGACCCAGTGGATCTTCCTCCAGCTCTATAAGCACGGCCTGGCCTACAAGACCACCATGCCGGTGAACTGGTGTACCTCCTGCAAGTGCGTGCTGGCCAACGAGGAGGTAGTGGAGGGCGTGTGCGAACGCTGCGGCTCCCCCGTTATCCGCAAGGAGAAGAGCCAGTGGATGCTCAAGATCACCGAGTACGCCCAGCGCCTCATCGACGATCTGGACGGGCTGGACTTCATCGAGCGGGTCAAGACCCAGCAGAAGAACTGGATCGGCCGCTCCACCGGCGCCGAGGTCACCTTCCAGGCCACCACCGGCGACGCCATCGTGGTTTACACCACCCGGCCGGACACCCTCTTCGGCGCCACCTATATGGTGCTCTCCCCCGAGCACGAGCTGGTGCGCAAGTGGCTGGAGTCCGGCGCGCTGAAGAACGCCGCCGCCGTCACCGACTACCAGAAGGCCGCCGCCTCCAAGTCCGACTTGGAGCGCACGGAGCTGAACAAGGAGAAGACCGGCGTGCGCCTGGACGGCGTGCGGGGCGTCAACCCAGTCAACGGCAGGGAGATCCCCATCTTCATCTCCGACTACGTGCTCTCCACCTATGGCACCGGCGCCATCATGGCCGTACCCGCCCACGACGACCGGGACTGGGAGTTCGCCAAGAAGTTCGGCTGCGAGATCATCGAGGTGGTCTCCGGTGGTGAGGACGTGCAGCAGGCCGCCTTCACCGCCAAGGACGACACCGGCATCCTGGTCAACTCCGACTTCCTCAACGGCAAGACCGTGAAGGACGCCATCCCCGCCATGATCCAGTGGCTGGAGGAGAAGGGCATCGGCGCGGCCAAGGTCAACTACAAGCTGCGCGACTGGGTCTTCTCCCGCCAGCGGTACTGGGGCGAGCCCATCCCCATGGTGTACTGCGAGAAGTGCGGCTGGCAGCCCCTGCCCGAGGAGCAGCTCCCCCTGCTGCTGCCCGAGGTGGACTCCTACGAGCCCACCGACGACGGCGAGTCCCCCCTGAGCAAGATGACCGACTGGGTGAACACCACCTGCCCCTGCTGCGGCGGCCCCGCCAAGCGGGAGACCGACACCATGCCCCAGTGGGCCGGCTCCTCCTGGTACTTCCTGCGCTATATGGACCCCCACAACGAGAAAGCCCTGGCCTCCAGAGAGGCCCTGGACTACTGGAGCCCCGTGGACTGGTACAACGGCGGCATGGAGCACACCACCCTGCACCTGCTTTACTCCCGCTTCTGGCACAAGTTCCTGTACGACATCGGCGTGGTGCCCACCAAGGAGCCCTACAAAAAGCGTACCTCCCACGGCATGATCCTGGGCGAGGGCGGCGAGAAGATGTCCAAGAGCCGCGGCAACGTCATCAACCCCAACGACGTGGTGGCCCAGTACGGCGCGGACACCATGCGGCTGTATATCATGTTCATCGGCGACTTTGAAAAGGCCGCCGCCTGGAGCGACAACGCCGTCAAGGGCTGCAAGCGCTTCCTTGACCGGGTCTGGAACCTGGCGGAGAACCTCACGGAGGAGGCCGGCTGTTCCAAGGCCAACGAGAGCGCGGTGCACAAGACCATCAAGAAGGTGTCCGACGACATCGAGGCCATGAAGTTCAACACCGCCATCGCCGCGCTGATGGCCCTGGTCAACGACTTTTACCAGAACGGCTGCTCTAGGGGAGACTACGCCGCCCTGCTGCTCATGCTCTCCCCCTTCGCCCCCCACATGGTGGAGGAGCTGTGGGAGACCCTGGGCTTTGCCGCCGAGAAGGGCGGCATGGCCTGCGCCCAGCCCTGGCCCGCCTACGACGCCAGCAAGACCATGGACGCCGAGGTGAACATGGCCGTCCAGGTGTGCGGCAAGCTGCGGGGTACCATCACCGTCCCTGTGGACAGCGGGGAGGAGGCCGTGGTGGCCGCCGCCCTGGCCGATCCCAAGGTGCAGAAGTTCACCGAGGGCAAGAAGCTGGTCAAGACCATTCTGGTACCCAATAAGCTGGTCAACCTGATTGCGAAGTGAGCTGGTGAGGAGCCGCCGTTTTTCCAGGAACAGTAAAAACAGAATGCTGGAAATCAAAATCCGCTCTTGACAACTGCAAAAGGATCGAATACAATGGTTCTGTTAAAGCCATATCTATGTGGCCCTTTGGCGGTGGAATCCCGCCGCTTCGGAGGGAGGGGAAGTCAATGTCGGAAGTCCATGTGAAGGACGGCGAGTCCTTGGAGAACGCACTCAAGCGCTTTAAGCGCAGTTGCGCCAAGTCGGGCGTTCTGGCCGAGGTTCGCAAGCGTGAGCACTACGAGAGCCCGAGCGTCAAGCGCCGCAAGAAGTCTGAGGCCGCCCGCAAGAACCGCAAGAAGTATTACTAAGAATCACAAACCCCCGCGCCGATTCGGCGCGGGGGTTTGTTGCATCCCGGGAAGGGCTTGTGTCAGGATTCCATCTCTCCCCTGGCCCACGCCATGAGGGCGGGCAGGGTGCAATCCTTCCCCAGCAGGGCCCGCTCCTCCGGCTCCAGCTTGGGGAGCAGGGACTGGCGGGCGGCCGTATATTGGCCGCTCCTCCGGCAGTGGGCCAGCCGCAGGGCAAAGAAGGCCGCCTTTTGGAGGGCGGGGAGGGCCGCCTCCGGCTGGGCGTCAAAGAGGGCGGTGTGGCAGGCGGCATGGTAGAGGGCGGAGGCCGCCGCCCGAACGGCCTCGTCCAGCGTCTCCTTCCCCATGGGGGGCAGCAGTTCCTCCAGAGAGCCGTAGACCGGGAGGGTGTCCAGCCTGAGCTGGAGGGCGTCGAAGGCGGGCCAGGCAGCCAGGGCCGCCCGGTCGCAGAAGAAGCCGCAGGCCCGGTCAGCGAAGGGCATCTTCTCCAGCACACCCCGGCAGACGGCCAGCTCCGCCGCCCCCAGCGCGTCCAGCACCACCACCAGATCCACGTCGCTCTCCGGCCCGGCCTCCCCCCGGCCGAAGCTGCCCTGGATGCCAACAAAGGCCACCCGGCCGGGCAGGGCCTCCAACAGCGGCGGGAGAAAGGCGTCCATCCACGGTCTCCAATCCATTGCTCTGTCCTCCTTTTTTATTTTGGAAGGACAGTATAGCAGAAAACGCCCCGACGGACAAGGGTTACTTCAACAGCTCGGGGAGGAGATCATCCACCTGGGGATAGGCCAGCACGGCGCTGGAGATGCCCAGATTGCGGGCCACCTGGAGCTTCTTGCGGATGGAGCCTGCGTCGTCGAACAGGACGAAGTGGGCCCCGTTCTGCCGGGACATGTAGGTAAAGTAGTGGGCGCACAGCTCGCTGGAGAAGAACACCGACGGAGCCCGTTCCTCCAGCCGCTGGCGCAGCTCCTCCCGGGTGAGGGGCATCCCCTGGCCGGTGGGGGAGGGGAGAAAGAAGTCCTCCGCCACCCGCTCCACCGCCAGGGCCACCCGGGCCGCGCCGAAGCGCTCCACCGCCTCCTGAAGGCGCTGTTGGAGGGAGCCGCCGGACAGGGCGGAGGGGATGAGGGCGATGGCGGAGTCGGAAAAGGGGGCGTAGGCCTCGGTCACGTAGAGGGGCCAGCCCCGCTTTTTGGTCAGCTCGCCCAGCGTGCGCACCGCCTGGGCCAGCACCTGGAGGGGATGGCCCTCAAAATCGCAGAGAATACCGTCATACCCTCGGGCCATGCACTCCCGCAGCACCTCCTGGCAGAAGGGCCCGGCCTCGCCGCGGCCGTCGAAGCCGGTGTTGTCAATGACCATCAGGCCGCCCCGCACCGATACCGGGATGCTGGCCCGGAACAGGTGGGGCCCGCCCCCCACCCGGTAGGCCACGTGGGCCACTGGGAGGCCGAAGCGCAGGGCGGCCCGGCACTGGTCGGGCGGCGCGGTGAGAAGAAGCTTTATGCTGGTTTGCATATCTTAGGTACCCCCTTGTCCAAGTTCTGAAAAACGTGGTATAATCACTTATATGCGGACAAGACGGAGAATAGAAGAGGTGAAACCATGGCGCTTCCCATCCTGGCCCACTGGGCGGGCCGGAGCATTTTCGACATCGAGCCCGCCGCCCTGGCCCGGCGGGGCATCCGCCTCCTGCTGGCCGATCTGGACAATACCCTGGCGCCCTATGGGGAACCGGAGCCCACACAGGCGGTGAGGGACTGGGCGGCGGCGCTGGGAGAGCAGGGGATCACCCTCTTTGTGCTCTCCAACAACCGGCACCCGGAGCGGCCCCGCCGGTTTTCCCAGGCGCTGGGCGTGCCCTTCCTGGGCCACGCGGGCAAGCCGAAGCCGGGGGGCTTCCGGCGGGCCATGGAGCAGATGAGCTGCACGCCGGAGCAGACTGCCATCGTGGGGGATCAGCTCTTTACCGACATTCTGGGCGGGCGGAACGCCGGGGTGCTTACTCTGCTGGTGGAGCCTATCCGCCTGGCGGGCAATCCGGGGCGCTACCTGCGCTACGGAGCGGAGTGGCCCTTCCGCATGTGGAGCAAAAGGAGGACAAAACCGTTATGAGCGCAATCTTCGGCCCGGCGGGCAACGCCGAGTCCTTTCCTTATAAATCCTCGGTAGACGCCCCCCGCTGGCTGGCGGAGCTGGGACTGGACTGCTATGAGTACCAGTGCGGCAAGGGGGTCAATGTCCGGGAGGAGACCGCCAGGAACATCGGCGCGGCGGCGGTGGCGGCGGGCATCCGCCTGTCCCTCCACGCCCCCTACTTCATCAACCTGGCAAACCCCGACCCCGAGAGCCTGCAAAAGACCATCGGTTACATCACCGCGGCCTGTCAGGCGGCGGACTGGATGGGGGCGGGCCGGGTGGTTATCCATTCCGGCGCGCTGATGAAGCGTACGCGGCGGGAGGCCCTGGACATCGCCCTGCGCTCCCTGAAAGCGGTGATAGCTGCCTGCGACGACGCCGGCTATGGACACATCGCCCTGTGCCCCGAGACCATGGGCAAGATCAACCAACTGGGGGATCTGGACGAGGTGCTGGAGCTGTGCACCCTGGACGAGCGGCTGGTACCCTGCGTGGACTTCGGCCACCTTTACGCCCGCTCCCTGGGGGAGCTGGAGGGGACTGCGGCCTGCGCGTCCATGCTGGACCGCATCCGGGAGGTACTGGGGGAGGTGCGGGCCGGTGTCTTCCACAGCCACTTCTCCAAGATTCAGTTTACCCCCAACGGGGGCGAGAAGATGCATCTGACCTTCGCCCAGGACGACTTCGGGCCCGACCCCGCCCCCCTCATGGCGGAGGTGGCCCGCCGGGGCTGGAGTCCCACCTTCATCTGCGAAAGCGCAGGCACCCAGGCAGAGGACGCGCTGACTATGAAAAAGCTGTATCAGGCATGTCAGAAGTGAGGGGATGGGGCGCTTTCGCAGGGGCCGGAGCGGGGCGGCGCTTTGCGCCGTACAAGCGTTTTCCCGAAGGGAAAACCTTGATGCCGGGCGAATTCAGTTCGCCCGGGCAGATGAAGGGGCCGGGGCCCCCGGCGGGCCTTGGCCCGCTGGGGCAAGCGCAGGCACCCAGGCGGAGGACGCGCTGACCATGAAGCGGCTGTACCAGGCCGCCTGCGGCTGACGGCGGGCGGTGCGGGTATCCGCCATTTACGTGAGAGAACTATACAGATTGCATGTAATAGAAGGGAAGGTTTTACCATGAATCATCTGAAACAGATTGCGGCCAGGCTGCCGGAATATGGCCTCGATGCCATGCTGCTCAACAGCGAGCCCGGGGAATACTATGCCGTGGGCTTCCACGGAGAGGGCAATGTGGTGGTGACGGCGCAGGGGTGCTTTTACTTCACCGACTCCCGCTACATTGAGGCTGCCAATCACCTCATCACCGGCGCGGAGATCGCCATGACCGGCCGCAGCCGCAACTACCGGGCTATGGTGCAGGAGGTCGTCGACCGCTGCCGCATCCGGAAGCTGGGCTTTGAGGAGGGCTATCTGTCGGTGGCGGACTATAACCTCTGGAAGGAGGGCCTCACCGCCGAGCTGGTGCCCGCTCAGAAGCTGGTGGACGCCCTGCGGGCGGCCAAGGACGACGGGGAGATCGCCCTGATGACAAAGGCCCAGGAGATCACCGACCGCGCCTTTTCCGAGATTCTGAAGTTTATCCAGCCCGGCATGACCGAGCAGGAGATCGCGGCCAAGCTCCAGTACGATATGCTCCGCTTCGGTGCGGAGAAGATGAGCTTCGACCCCATCGTGGTTTCCGGCCCCAACGGCAGCCTGCCCCACGGCATCCCCAGCGCCAAGCAGGTGCAGCAGGGCGAGTTCATCACTATGGATTTCGGCTGCAAGTACGGCGGATACTGCTCCGACATGACCCGCACCGTGGCCCTGGGCGAGCCCACCGGGGAGATGCAGAAGGTCTATCAGACCGTGCTGGAGGCCCAACTGGCGGGCATCGCCGTGACAAAGGCCGGCGTGCCCGGTAAGAGCATCGACGCCGCCGCCCGCAAGGTCATCGAGGACGCGGGCTACGGGGAGTATTTCGGCCACGGCTACGGCCACAGCCTGGGCATCGAGATCCACGAGTCCCCCAACGCGAACACTCGGGAGGAGACTTTGCTGCCTGTGGGCGCCGTGGTGTCCGCCGAGCCGGGTATCTACCTGCCCGGGAAATTCGGCGTCCGCATTGAGGACGTGACGGTTTTGACCGCTGACGGCTGTATGGTCCTCACCAAATCCCCCAAAGAGCTGATTATTCTGTAAAAACCCTTGCAAATAAGGGAAGAATGGGGTAAAATAGCGTAGCTGAATTTTGAGAAACCTTATTTTGGAGGATGAATACCAATGCCTACGATTACTGCCAGTGATTTCCGCAACGGCGTGACCTTCGAGATGGACGGTCAGGTGATGCAGGTGGTGGAGTTCCAGCACGTGAAGCCCGGCAAGGGCGCGGCCTTTGTGCGCACCAAGATGAAGAACGTCATCACCGGCGGCGTGACCGAGACCTCCTTCAACCCCACCGCCAAGTTTGAGCAGGCCTATGTGGAGCGCAAGGACATGGAGTACAGCTACAACGACGGCGATCTGTACTACTTCATGGACCCCGAGACCTACGATCTGGTACCCATCGGCGCCGAGCTGCTGGGCGACAACTTCCGCTTTGTGAAGGAGAACATGGTCTGCAAGATCAACTCCTATAAGGGCAAGATCTTTGCGGTGGAGCCCCCCACTTTCGTGGAGCTGGAGATCACCGAGACCGATCCCGGCTTCCGCGGCGACACGGCCACCAACGTGACCAAGCCCGCCACCCTGGAGACCGGCGCTGAGATCAAGGTGCCCCTGTTCATCAACCCCGGCGACAAGATCAAGATCGACACCCGCACCGGCGAGTATCTGGAGCGCTGCAAGGCCTGATCGCCTGCCGGACTTCTGCGGAGGCGGAAGGGCATCGGCGGGTGTCGGGGGCCCCGCGCAGCGGGGCGCGCCTCCGGCGCACACAAGGGTTTTGCCGGAGGCAAAACCTTGGCGCAAGGCGGAATTCAGTTCCGCCTTGCAAATGAAATCAAAGGGTTCCCGCGCAAAGTGTGCTTTGCGTGGGACTCACCCGCACCGGCGAGTACCTGGAGCGCTGCAAGGCGTAAGCGCCCGAACGCCCTGGAACAGGCGCACAGCGAACCGCGCAGACGAAAAAGCAGTTGTGCCGTAGGCGCAAGATGTTTTTTGCGGAGCGGTAAGCAGTGTGCCGTCGCGGAGGGTGTGAGGCGTGATAGCTGACGCTGTAAAGGCGCATCGTTTTGTGAAGGCCCTTTGGGCCGCCTGTGAAAAGGAGATTATTATGACTATTTCTGAGAAGGTCGCGTATCTGAAGGGTCTGGCCGAGGGCCTGGATCTGGACACCGCCAAGTCCAAGGAGGGCAAGCTCATCTCCGTAATGATCGGCATCCTGGAGGAGATCGGCATGTCCATCGAGGATCTGGAGGAAAACACCGTCGCCCTGGGCGAGGAGATCGACGCCATCTCCGACGACCTCTCCGACGTGGAGAAGGCCGTGTTTGACGAGGATGACGACGACGATGACTGCTGCTGCGGCGACGAGGACGACGATTTTTTTGAGGTGGACTGCCCCAACTGCGGCGACACCCTGATGATCGACGAGTCTGTCCTGGAAGAGGGCGTGATTCAGTGCCCCGGCTGCAGGCAGAAGTTTGCGCTGGATCTGTCCGACGACTGCTGCTGCGGGGACGGAGACGAGGATGGCTGTGGTTGCGGCTGTGAGGAGCACGACCACGACTAATAGAACCCCCTGAGCGGGCGCCCCGAGTGGGCGTCCGCTCTTTTTTGCGGAACTACGCAGGACCGCGCCCCATAGCGCCTGCTTTTTGTAGAAAACAGCACCGGTCCCTCTCTTGCGCGGCCCTGGATACCATAGTATAATGAAGGAGTTAACTTAGGTAAACTAAATTTTTTGAGTGGAGCGGCTATGAGAACTCAGACGGAACAGAACGAGAGAACCCTGGAGGAGGTGGCGCCGGGCGAGCGCGGTGTTATTCTCCAGGTTGGCAATGAAAACGGCCCGGTGAAGCGGCGGCTGGTGGATATGGGGCTGACTCCGGGCACCGAGGTCACGGTGCGCAAGGTAGCCCCTTTCGGCGATCCGGTGGAGCTCAACCTGCGGGGGTACGAGCTGTCCCTGCGCAAAGCGGACGCGGCCCAGATCCGGGTGGCAACCGGCGCGGAGGGGGAGCGGCGCGCCCAGACACGGCGGCGGCGCATCGGCATGGTGCAGCACATTCCGGACGAGGAAACCCTCCGCCGGATGGATGCCGACCACGCCCATGAGGCGGCGGAGCACGGCGGCGTGCCCGACTACGCCAGCCACGACACACGGGAGATGAAGCTGGCCCTGGTGGGCAACCCCAACTGCGGAAAGACCACCCTGTTCAACGCCCTCACCGGCTCCAACCAGTACGTGGGCAACTGGCCGGGGGTGACAGTGGAGAAGAAGGAGGGCCGGGCCCAGGTGGAAGGCAAGTCCGTCACAGTGGTGGATCTGCCCGGCATCTACTCCCTCTCCCCCTACTCCATGGAGGAGATTGTCGCCCGGGACTTCATCGTGGGGGAGCGGCCCGACGCCATCATCGACATCATCGACGCCACCAACATTGAGCGCAACCTCTACCTGACCGCCCAGCTTCTGGAGCTGGAGCGGCCTATGGTCATAGCGCTCAACTTTATGGACGAGGTGGAGAAGCACGGCGACCACATCGACGTGGCGGGGCTGTCCAAGGCCCTGGGGGTGCCGGTGATTCCCATCACTGCCCGGTCAGGGGAGAACATTCAGACTCTGCTGGAGGCGGCCCACCGGCAGATGCACGTGGGCGTCACCATTGAACCGGATGATCTGTACGACGGCTTTACCCACCAGATCCATCACAAGGTGGGCGAGCTGATCCACGACAAGGCCTACGCCGCCCATATCCCCGCCCACTGGGCGTCTATCAAGCTCATCGAGGGGGACGCCCTGGTGGAGAAAGCCCTGGGCCTGTCTCAGAGGGAGCGGGACGAGCTGGAGGCCGTCTGCCGGGAGTATGAGGGGGCCTATGATCTGGGCGACCGGGAGACCTTGATCGCCGACGCCCGCTACCAGTTCATCCAGACCGTGGTGGCCCAGTGCGTCAGGCGGGGCCGCCCTCTGGGGGCGCCCACCCTGTCCGACCGCATTGACGCCATCGTGACCCACAAGGTTCTGGCCATCCCGGTGTTCCTGCTGATGATGCTGTGTATGTTTGCCCTCACCTTCGGGCCGGGGCAGATGCTGGCCGACGGGGTGGACGCCCTTATCGGCGGCTGGTTTGCCGGGGGTGTCCGCTCCCTCCTGGCCGCCGCGGGTACTGCACCGTGGGTGGAGGCCCTGCTGGTGGACGGCGTGATCGCCGGTGTGGGCGGCGTGCTCACCTTCCTGCCCCAGATCGCCATTCTATTTCTGTTCCTGTCCTTCCTGGAGGATTCAGGCTACATGGCCCGGGCGGCCTTCATTATGGACCGGCTGCTGCGGCGCTTCGGCCTGTCCGGCAAGGCGTTTATCCCCATGCTCATGGGCTTCGGCTGCACCGTCCCGGCAGTCATGGGAGCCCGCACCATGGAGAACGAGAAGGACCGCCGCATGACCATCATGCTGGTTCCCTTTATGTCCTGCTCCGCCCGGCTGCCGGTGTACGGCCTGCTCACCGCCGCCTTCTTCCCCCAATACGGAGGGCTGGTGGTATTTTCCCTCTATCTGCTGGGACTGCTCTTCGCCATCGGCTCGGGCATCCTCCTCAAGAAGCTGGTTTTCCAGGGAGAGCCCGCCGCCTTCGTGCTGGAGCTGCCCCCCTACCGCCTGCCCACCCTCAAAAATATCGCCCTCCACGTGTGGGAGAAGGTAAAGGGCTTCCTGGTGAAGGCGGGCACCCTGATTCTGGCCATGAGTGTGCTGCTCTGGTTCCTCCAGTCTTTCGGCCTTGAGGGTGGGACCTTCGGCATGGTGTCCAACGAGGAGTCCTCTATCCTGGGCTTCGTGGGCGGCCTCCTGGCTCCCCTGTTCGCCCCCTTGGGCTTCGGCACCTGGCAGGCGGCGGTGGCCTTGCTCACCGGACTGGTGGCCAAGGAGATGGTGGTCTCCTCCATGAGCATGTTCTACGGCTTTTCTGTCACTGCCAGCGGTGCGGCGATTGCCGCCGCCCTGGGCGGCACCTTCCAAAGCCCCCTGGCCGCCTATTCCTTCCTGGTGTTCGTCCTGCTCTATGTGCCCTGCGTGGCGGCGGTGTCCACCATCCGCAAGGAGATGAACTCCACCAAATGGACACTGGCCTCCATCGGCTGGCAGTTGGGGGCCGCCTGGCTGGGCTCCTTCCTGGTCTATCAGCTCGGCTCTCTTGTGCTACGGGTGATAGGATGTTAAAATATATCGTATATACCGGTGTGGCGGCGCTGATCGTATGGGCGGCGGCCTACCTGATCTACCGTTTCCACCAGAGTCTGAAGGGCAAGCGGGGGTGCGGCTGCGGCGGATGCCCTTCCTGCCCCCACACCCGCTGCCGCCACCGCAGGACATAGGATCCGATCCCCGCATCGGCCCGCATCAAGGAGGCGCTCTTATGGATCATCAACTCAAACAGCTTCAGGACTGGATCAGCGAGAGCCGGCATATCGTCTTTTTCGGCGGCGCGGGGGTGTCCACTGAGAGTGGTATCCCCGACTTCCGCAGCGTGGACGGCCTGTACCACCAGCAATACGCATTTCCGCCGGAGACGATTTTAAGCCATAGTTTTTTTGAGCGGAATCCGGAGGAGTTCTACCGATTTTACCGCAGCAAAATGCTCTTTCCGCAGGCCAGGCCCAACGCCGCCCATTGGAAGCTGGCGGAGCTGGAGGCGGCGGGAAAGCTGACCGCCGTGGTGACTCAGAACATCGACGGGCTCCACCAGGCGGCGGGGAGCAAAACGGTGTACGAGCTCCACGGCTCCGTCCACCGGAACCACTGCATGAAGTGCCGCAGGTTCTACGGCCTGGACTTCCTGCTGGAGACCGGCGGCGTGCCCTGCTGCCCGGCGTGCGGCGGGGTGGTGAAGCCAGACGTGGTGCTCTACGAGGAGTGCCTGGACGAGACAACCATGGAGGGCGCGGTGGAGGCCATCGCCGGGGCGGACATGCTGATCATCGGCGGTACCTCCCTGGCGGTGTACCCGGCGGCGGGGCTGATCCGCTATTACCGCGGGAATAGGCTGGCCCTGATCAACAAGAGCGCCACCCCCTACGACAGAGAGGCCGGCCTGGTCATCAATGCCTCTCTCGGCGAAGTACTGGGAGCCGTCCGGGTATAACAGAAGGGCGTCCGCGTGGACGCCCTTTAATTTTTGTTGAAAGTCGATAAAATCCGTGGTATACTCTCCCTAAAGGGGGAGATACCGTGGAAAAGACCGCTGTGCAGAAGCTGGCCGGGGTACTAAAGATCCTGGTGACCATCACATTTGTGTGTAATCTGATCGTTCTGGTCATGGTGCCGGGACTGGTGCATATCAGTGTCCATCAGGGCCTTGTGGAATGGTGGCAGTATGACGCGGACGATACCCTTCATATATTGCTGTTCGGCGGATGGGGACAGTTGGGAAAGAACGGGGGTTATGCCGACGTGCTGTCCGCGTTCCTTCTGTTCTGCGGTATCTGTACCGCCGTAATCTTGTGGCAGGGCCGCCGGGTGCTGGGCACCATCCTGACGGGCGCCCCTTTCCGGGCGGAGAACGGCGTCAGCCTCTGCCGGGCGGCGGTGTGTTGCTTCCTGATCGCCGCTGCCGCGCTGGCCCGGGTGGTGTGGGGGCTGTTCTACTACGGTTCCGTCGCGCCCCTGCTGACCTATAACGCCCTGTTCGTCCCCATCTTTATCCTGGGCGGCCTGCTCTGCCTGGTCATGTCCGCGCTGTTCCGTCAGGCGGCGGAGCTGAAGGCGGAGAATGATCTGACTATTTGAGGAGGGGGAGCCATGCCCATTGTCGTCAACCTGGATGTGATGATGGCCAAGCGGAAGATGAGTCTCAACGAGCTCTCCGCCCGGGTGGATATCACCCTGGCCAACCTGTCCATCCTGAAAAATAACCACGCCAAGGCGGTGCGCTTCACCACGCTGGAGGCTATCTGCAAGGCGTTGGACTGTCAGCCGGGCGACCTGCTGGAATACGTGCCGGAGTCGGCAGAACACCCGTAGGGGTGGCCTTTGACTGTCCGTCTTTTGTTATATTCAAAAAAATATTATTGAAATTCGATAATAATAAATTGACAAACAATCCCTCCTGTGCTATCCTCAGAGACAGACAGGAGGGATTGCTTTATGATGCGGATATGGATTGCGATGATGTTGGCACTCCTGCTGCTGGCGGGCTGCGGTGGGGAGAAGGACGCCGGTTACGTGGCCCGGAAATTGGATATTGTGCTGCCGCAGCCGGCGGCAGTCACCTCCGGGGACAGCCACGGGGGCTTCCACGGGGACGGCCTGCTCCACATGGAGCTGACCTTTTCCCAAGAGGACGCTCTGGCGGTGGAGGAGGCCGTATCCAGCGCGGGATGGAGTCTGTTTCCCATGGAGCCGGAACTGGAGGAGCGCCTCTACCCGGACGGCGCCGGCGCGTCGGACTGGCCGGACTGGCCCGTGCCAGCCCGGGGGTGGTGGTATCTGGAGGACCGTCAGGAGAACGAGACGGAGGATATGTGGCAGCGGTACTCTTACAACTATACCTTTGCGGTCTATGACCCAGATACCGGCATCCTGTACTACCAGGAGCTGGACACTTGAGAAGGGAGGAATGTCGGAATGGACGATCTGAGCACCATCGGCCCGCTGGCGCTGGGCCTGTTGGCGTGGGCGCTGGGCCTGGCAGCCCTGATGACCCGCCGGACGGGACTGTGCGCCCCCAGTCTGGGGTGCTGCGCTGTCGCTCTGTCCCTGGTGCCTCTCCATGTCTACCTGGAGGTGGAGGCGGGCGACTTGTCCGCCATTCAGGATACAGCGCACGCCTTCGCCCTCAGCGCCGCCGCTCTGGTCCTTGGAACCCTGGCGCTCAACGCCGCGGCATGGCTCCGTACCAGATATAAGGAGTGAGACAAATGGAGGAGAAAAAGACTATCCCGGTAACGCCGCCCGTGACGGCGGCCCGGCGGGTGTTTCCGGTGGACGGGAGGGATCGGGCGCTGCTGGTTCTGGCATGGGGCGTGGGCGTCCTGTGCGCGGAGGCGCTGCTCTGGGGCCTGTCCGGCCTGGGGATGACCCTCCTGGCGGCGGCATGGTATGGCGTCCTGTTCTGGTACGGCGGCGCCGCCCCGCTGGCCAGGCGGGAAAACCGCCTTCTTCTGTACGCCGTGGGCCTGTTGGCTCTGACCTTCGCCCTGTTTGCCAATCCGTGGCTCCGGCTGTGGAACACACTGGCCCTCGTTCTGCTGATGGGAATTCAAATGGGGGGCTGGCCGGGGATGGAGGTGTATTCCGTTGGGACATCCGCCATGTTGGGGGAGCGTTTCCTGCGGGTGATGGGCGGCCTGTTCGGCTATCTGGGCGCGCCGGTTCAGGCGCTGGGCTCCATTCGGGGCCTCTCCCGCAAAAAGATGCCCTATGTTCTGGGGGCACTGCTGGTGTGCGTTCCACTGCTGATGGTGGTCTTTCCCCTGCTCACATCGGCGGATGCGCTGTTCGCCCAGGTGACCCGCCGGGCGGCGGACTGGTTTGATGAGCATCTGGCGCTGTGGGCCCTGCGGTTGATTTTCGGACTGCTTGTCGCCCCATTCCTGTTCGGGCTGCTCTACTCCCTGCGGCGGCCGGAGCCGCTGAAGCGGCTTACCCGGCCCGTGGAGGGCCTTTCAATGGAGGCCGCAGGGCCGGTCACCGTCCTGGCAGTGCTGGATGTCCTGTATGCCTTCTTTCTGGCGGTGCAGTGCGCAGCGCTGTTCGGCGGCGCTGACTACCTGGCCCGGGTGGGAATCAGCTATGCGAGCTATGCCCGCAGCGGTTTTTTCCAGCTTGTGGCCGTAGCTGCGGTCAATTTGGCCTGCCTGCTGGCCTGCCTTGCTCTCTGCAAGGGTGAGGGGCGGGGGCTCAGGATGGTGCAGGTGCTGGGTACACTCCTGGTGGCGGCCAGCGGTGTGCTGCTGGTATCCGCCCTGTGGCGCATGAACCTCTATGTGGGGGCCTATGGGTTGTCCTTTAAGCGGGTGCTGACCTATTGGGGGATGGCCGTGCTGGCGGTGCTCCTGGCAGCCGCCCTGTGGAAGGTGTGGCACCGGCACTTCCGCTGGTTCCGGGTGCTGCTGAGCGTGGGGGTGGCGGGCTGGCTGCTCCTTAACTACGCCAATGTGGACGCCTTGGTGGCCCGCTACAACATTGGCCGCGGCCTGGACACCGGGGCGGTACTCTCCGCCTCGGACGGACGGCTGGGGGCCCTGCCTGCGCTGGAGGAGCTGCTGGAGACCCAGCCGGAGGAGACAGAGCTGCGCCAGGTGGTGGAGACGCTTCGGGACAGCGCCAGGTGGCAGGCCGCCCATTGGCAGACCTGGTCAGTGGCCGCTTGGCGGGGGCAGTAGCAGGAACGAAAACCGCCCGGACAGCGTTTGCCGTCCGGGCGGTCGCCCCTCTGCTCAGAGGGTGCCGGTGCAGAAAAAGGTGAAGCGACCGCTGGCATATACCGTACCCGCTCCGTCGTCCACGGTGATGGATACCAGGCAGGTGGTGCGGCCACGGTGCTCCACCCGGGCCCGGGCGATCACCTGACCCGCTCTGGCGGAGCGGATGAAATCAAGGCTGCCGTGGAGCGTCACATACTTCCGGCCGTCGGTCCGGCAGGCGCTTCCGGCGGCACAGTCGGCCAGCGTGTAGTAGGCCCCTCCGTGGAGCAGACCATAGGGGTTTAGACTATCCGGCCCGATCTCCAGGATGGCCTCCGCCGTGCCGTCCCCAGTTTGATGGGTCGTGATACCGTTATAGATGGCAAAGGCGTTGGCCCTTGCAATTGCGTCAAGCTGTGCTTCGTCTGCCATGTTTCCCGATTCCTCAATCTTTCAGAATGATACGGTCACCCTCGATGTGCTCCACTGTGGCGAGGGCCTCCACCCGGATGCCCATCCGCCGCAGAACACGACCGCCGTCCCGCATGGCCTTTTCGATGGCCACGCCCACGCCGGCCACCTCGCCGCCCGCCTTGGAGACGAGTTCCAGCAGGCTCAGAATGGCCTGCCCATTGGAGAGGATATCGTCTACCAGGAGAACCACGTCGTCCCCGTCCAGGTACTTTTTAGAGACCCGCAGGGTATAGGACTTCTCCAGAGAGAAGGAGTGGGTTTCGGCCGAGTAGACCTCCGGATCGATGTACCCGGTCTGGAACTTCTTCGCATAGACCGCCGGGACATCCAGAGCTCGTGCTACAAAACAGGCCAAGGCGATACCGGAGCTTTCCGCAGTCAGTACCTTGGTGATCCTCACACCCCGGAAACGCTTTGCCAGCGCGTTTCCCATGTGCTCCATCAGATTTATATCCATACAGTGATTGAGGAACATGTCCACGTGGATGATGTCCCCCTCGCCGACCACCGCATCGCTTAAAATCCGTCGTTTTAATTCTTCCATGGTACTCCCTTCCGTCCAATGCACGGTTTCAATGCTTCTGAATAAGATTATAAACTATTTTACACGCCCCTGCAATATTGACAAGCGCACAAAAATAGGGTATTCTAATCAATACAGTGATTGTGGCTTTGTGACGCTACCCGCCCACAGCCAGTTGCAGCGGTATCCAAGTGGTCATAACGGGGCTGACTCGAAATCGCTACGTCGGCGGGACGTGCTAACAGCAAAAAAGCTATGTCTCCCAAGGGTTTCCGGGCGCGGGTGTGAGCGGCGCTTCGGAAAAACGCTAACAAAATGCTCACAGTTATCCTGATTTGCGTTCTCACAATTTGATATGCAGCGGTATCGAAGTGGTCATAACGGGGCTGACTCGAAATCAGTTTGCGAGCAATCGCACGAGGGTTCGAATCCCTCCCGCTGCGCCAGAACGGGGCTCTGCCCCAAAAAGGCGGAGCATCCAGTATGGATGCTCCGCCTTTTTGTGAGAACAAATCGCTTTACAGGGTGATTTGTTTGGAACATATCAAAAAGGAACAGGCTATCCGGGAAGCGGTATTCTCCGCCCAAATGGAAGGGCTGCGGGTCACAGCTGAGACGGAACGCCGCATCCGGAAGATCCTAGACGGGGAATTAACCGTGGAGGAGCGCGTCCAACAGCTCAAGTCCAACGCCCGCAAACGGACCTGCTGAAGCAGATTTTTTCTGACACAATCCATAAGAGATGATATTACAGTGGCATAGGGCCCGGCCCCATGCCGCTGTTCTGTTTTACCGCCTGAAAGTCCTTCATCCAGGCCAGGTGTTGCTCCGAGAGGGCGGCAATGTTCTGTCCCCCAGGGGATGCCAGCCAGCAGGCCAGAGACTCCTTGGACAGCAGGGTCGCCCTGCGGTAGTTCAGTCCCTTGATTTTTCCGGCGTCCAGCCAGTGGTGGAGCGCGGAACGGCCGTAGCCGCACAGCTCCGATGCCTGGTGAACTGTGAGCATATCCGGACAGCCCTGCCACCGTTCCAGGAGATAGGCGCACAGCCGGGCCTCGTCCAGCGCCCGCCGGGCCGGGCAGACGGGACGGGAACCGCCGGAGAAAGCCCCTCGGGGGATGGCATCCTCCAGCAGCCCGGCATCCCGCCGCTCCAGAAAAATGATCACATCCTCCAACTGAATGGAGAAGCGCCGAGTCTTTTTTCCGGAATCCACGCAGGGGATAATCCCCTGCTCCAGCAGCCAGCGGGCCTTCCGCTTGCTGATGTGGCAGATACGGTAGAGCTGGCCCATGGAGATGGTGGCCGGGTATGACTCCCGAAGAGATCCGTGGCCCATGCCACCCACCTCACAGGGCGAGGGCCGACTCCGGCTCCGCTGCGAAAGCGTCGGAGATGGCCTGGGCCGACTCCAGCTTGGAGTTAAAATCCAGGTGGGAGTAGATATCAGCGGTGGTGGCGAAGGTAGAATGGCCCAGCCACTCCTGGATCTGCTTCATGGGGATGCCCTGGCTGAGCAGCAGGCTGGCACAGCTGTGGCGCAGATCGTGGAAGCGGATGTGCCGCAGACCGTGCTGTTTCAGCAGGAGCTTAAAGTGGTCGGTGATGTAGTTGGGGCGGAACAGCCTGCCCATCTCGTCGGTACACACGTAGTCCAGGTATTCGGTGCAGTAGGACTTCTTGAACAGCCGCCGGTACTCCTCCTGCCTGGCCCGCTGTTCGTCCAGCAGCGCCCGCACGGCGGGGATCAGGGGCAGGGTGCGGAAGCTGGACTTGGTTTTCAGCTTGTCCTCGGTGTAGATCTGGTGCCTGCCGTCCACCATGCCCTCGGTGACCTTGTGGTTGATGGACAACGTGCCCTTTTCGTCGTCAATGGCGCTCCAGCGGATGCCCAGCACCTCGCTGCGGCGCAGGCCGTAGTAGGCCGCCAGCTGGATCACCACCGAGATGGAGTCATCCTTCGTGGCCTCGAACAGGGCGGCCAGTTCCTCCCTTGTGTAGAATCCCGCCAGATACTTGCCCTTCTTGGGCCGGTCCACCTGGTCAGCCACATTCCCATCCACCAGACCATTTTTCACGGCGTGCTGGAGAGCCTTACGCACCACGGCGTGGTAGTGGATGACGGTATTGGCACCACATCCGTCAGCGAAGATGGAGCGGTGCAGTTCCCGGATGTGCTTGGGCTCCAGTTCCCGTAGCCGCAGGCCCCGCGCCCGGAAAAAGGGATCCAGCCGGGCGGCGATGAGCCCACGGTAGCTCTGGTAAGTGGTGCGCTCGATGGTGGGCGCGGTGATCTCCAGCCAGTCCCGCAGGAAGTCGGCAAACAGCTGGGACTCCTGCCCTGTCTTCCCCTCCTGGGGGAGGCCCAAGCTATACGCCCGCTTCAGCTCCTCCAGCTGGGCCTGAGCCTTGCGCTTGTTCCCCTTTACCGGGATGCCCAGGGCGATGGACTTTTGTCGCCGCTTCCCGTCCTCGTCGTACAGGTTCAAAATGGCCGTGTACCGGCCGTTGCGCTCGGCCAGACTGCCAGTGATCTCTCTGTGTTTCATAAGTTCCTCCTCTCGCAATACAAAACGTCCGTCCAAGGTCTTGTGATGTTACCTTGGGCGGACGATTTTTTCAAGTCCTTTCTTCGGTTTCGCACAGGTAATCGATTACCGCCACCTTGGGGATCCGGTAGAGCCGCCCCATGCGGACACTGTGAATCCGGCCGCTTCGGAGCAGACCGTAGGTCATCCGCCGGCCGATCCCCAGCATCTCCTGGACCTGGGACGGCGTCAGGGCGTCCGGATAATGCCGGAACATGGCTCGGTAGCGGACCAGCTGCCGTTCTTCTCTGCGCATGATTTTCTCTCCCCCCTATTGACATTTTAATTGTAATTGATTATGATGATTACATCAATTACTCCGACTATTATATAGACGTTGCAGAGGACAAAAACGGAACCGGGGAGGGAAACTTTTTGCAAAGGAATATGTGGGACCGGAAGGAGGACGCTCTGAACCGGCGGCTGGAGGCGCTGGCGGCTCGGGAGGACTGGGAGGGCGTGCTTCGGGAGCTGGATCAGTACGACGCCAACAACGAACGGCGGCACCAGGAGCACCGGGATGACTTTGATCTGGCTCTGCTGGACGGCCGTAGCTGTGAGGATGAGCCCTACCAGATCCCGAGGCGGCTGTGCCTCTTCCAGGAGGAGGCGTGGCTGGACATCATCTTCTCCCAGCGGGAGGAGGATCTGCCGGAGCTGGTATCGGAATATCCACTCAGCGCAGCTCTGCGGGAGCTGACGCCTCAGCAGCGGGAGATTCTAAGGCTGAATCTAGTATTTGACATCCCGGCCAGGGAGCTCGCTGAAAGAGCTGGGTGCACCACCCGAAACATCACCAAGCTACGGCAGAAGGCGCTGGAGAAACTTCGGGATCTTGTGGGCGGCGGCCAGCCAGAGACAACACTTCCGAAGACGGGTTGACTGCCCAAAAAAGCGGGTGCTTCCTTGCACCCGATGTAGAAAGATGATATATTGATTACAAGTATTACAATGGAGGAACTATCATGGATCTGAAAACCATGTTTCCCAATTTGACCGTCATGTGGACCCGGTGGTCGGACTACCATGTCATCTCTCAATATGGAATGCATTTTTTGGTCCCTACACCGGATGCGACATCTCTGACCTATGACTGTACCCAGCAACCGGGTTCTCTGGTGGCAGATGCGCTGGATTTGGGCCGCCAGCTTGCCGCCAATACACAGGAGGCGGACAGCCTGTGCGCTTCGTTTGCGGCCCACTACGGCTTGCTCGGGCTGGACTACACAGGAGACACTTATGGTGCTGCACAAGGATATGAACTCCCTGCCTCCATGTGCCCGCTGAACAGCCAGAAGTATGGAGACGATCTTGGGCAATTCCAGATGACCTTCATCGAACTCTACCAACACTTCTGCACGGTGCGGGGAGAGGAATATCCGGCTGCTGGAAGTAAGTTTTTGGACCTTTCCGGGGTGCTGAACTATCGCCTGACCTGCGGACAGACACCTCAGCTTATTTGGCAGACAGAAACCTTGAAAGAAGTTCTCTACCTCTTCTACGCCGCTTTGATCACAGACGGAAAGCCCACCCTGAAGGTCTGCAAGAACTGCGGAAAGGTGTACTATAACCCCCATGCTAAGAGCGAGTTTTGCGGAACTAAGTGCAGGAATTATTACAATGTGAAGGCGTTTCGGGAAAAACAGTTAGGCCATGAGGAATCAAGTTTTTCTTCCATTTAGGTCTATTTTATAAGGAAAGATTTTGATATAATAGAAATGGTATACAGATTAATTGTTGTCAAATTAAGAAAGGAGGCTGCTATGGATACCATAACAACACAGAGTAAAGGGAGTAACTTTGTTGAAGTTAAAGACGAGTTTGTTCTCGATGAGACAGAAAGAACTAGAACAGTATTCAAAGCAGCAATGCATTCGGGCGGCATCCGCAGAGATATAATACGTTATAGGAAAAATTCTGATGGAACATGTGAGGAACTTATCCCCGTCAATTTCAATTCACTCCATCCGGATGATGGTATAAAAATAACCTTGCCAACCGATGCGATACGAATTCTATTTGAAAAGCTAAAGGAATTAGAAGTGATACTTCAAAAGCGCGGAATTCGTTATGGGACACATGATTTCACCATCGCAGATGCTTCAACACTGGTGATCAACAACAAAAACAAGGCTACCATTATTCGAAAACTATTAGAGGCTGATCTAGGGGAAGAGGTATGGAATCAACTTACCCAGAATAATCCTGATATAGCAACTAGATTGGCTGCTGCCAAACTCCATGAAGATAGAATCATTTCACTGCGTACTTTTGAGCAGATGCTGTCTGATGAAAAACTGACAGAGAATGATTGGCAAAACTTTTTTGAGGAAAATATATGGATTTTTGGTTATGGTCTCCGCTATCAGATTTTGCGCTTGATCCAGGCGCAACCTAATTACGGCGGAGCTACCGTTTCCGGGATGGGGGGACAAAGGGGAGACTTTCTGACTGCTACCGAAGCTGAAACGAAATTTACTTGCCTAAGAGTTTGTTTGAAAAATGCAGCATACCCAATCGGCGGGTCTTTTGCTCTCTAGGCGGCACAATTTTCCCTTGAAATCTGTCAAGATCACCACAGAAAAATTACTTTCCAGCAGTTTAAAATTCGTCACCGCCAGGAATATCACCATTTTTTACCAAGCTCTAACTCAGTAGCAATCAGGTGCCGCCGCTGGTATACCGTTGGCATATTCTAGGGCAGGCAGCAATCTGTCTGAGCAAGATGAAAGGGCTTGCCGTCTGTGGAAAGCAGACAGCAAGCCCTTTCGGCTGCTTGAACAATTTCTAATTCAATACATTGTCTGTCTAGCCCTTTAGGGGCGCTACAACGCGGGACGGCAGATTTTTTCTCCTTTGCTTTTGTGGACTGCATGCTCGCTGAGCAGATGGCCCCTCTGCGCCGGTTGGTACCTTATCAACACCCAGCCACGCTGCCTTGAAATCAGAGGCGGTGTGCTGGCATGCTCCTAGCGGCCTCATCCTGAGCTTTGTCGTCCGCCCGCTTGACCACGCGGATGCCGACAATCAGCGCGACGGCGGAGACAATGGCGCAGGCAAGTACAAAATTGTCCTGCAGGGTGAACAAAAGTGGTCAATGAGCATGACGGTCACGATCAGGACACAGCCGAACCCCTGAAGCTGCCGCCCCCGCTGTCTGGACATGCTGATTCTCTCCTCTCCGAACTTACTGAATGGGAATAAGGTGCAAGAGCCCTGAAACCATTGAAAACACAGGCTTTTTGGCCTGTCACTTTGCCTAACGATACTGAAATGATACTAACGGTGTCGGCCTGATACAATCGGGTATTATTGCAAAGGACAAGCAAACAGCCCTGCTGAACGACAAATTCAGCAGGGCTGTTTTGCTTGTCCTTATTTTTATTTGCGCCAGTCCACGTAATGGGTGGAATCGGCGCAGCGGTCAGAAGTATCAGGCCAGTTGATCTTCCAGGCAAAGTATTGGTCGTGGGTGATCTCGCCGTATGCCAGCTGCCGCTGGCGCAAAAGCCATTCCCGCAAAAAATCTCCCACAAGCTCCCCGTCAAAGTACATCCCCACAGGTGGGTAGACAGGCCAGTTTTTCCCGTCCTCATACCGGGCGACCGGTTCGCTCTCTGTTTCTCTGTCCCCGGGGCACCGCTCCAGCTGGAACAGGTGGATATAGCCTGGAAAATCCTCCTCCAACCAGAGCAGACGATAGATGAAGGCATCCAAAGAATCAGGGACCGGGTCATAAAAATTTTGGGGGTTCACATTCAGGGCCCCAGCGATTCCATCCAGCAATTCCGCCTTTGGAACACGGTAATTTGTTTCATACTGGGCAATGCGATTATCTGCCCCACGGGACCCCATACGGAGCATAGAGCCCAGTTCTTTTTGCGTCATACCTCGAAATGTTCGGATTTTTTTGATCTTCTCTCCTACCGTCACACAAATCACCGCCTCTGGGATAGTGTATCGTATGTAGAAGAAAAAAGCAAGTTAATATTAGCAAAAATGCGAAACAGGATCTTGACATTCGCTTAAATGCGAATATATAATGAAAGGGCAAATATTAACAAAAATGCACATATTAAAAAGGAGGTACAACATGAGTAAGGACTTATTTATCCATGCGGCTGAGGTGGCAGAGGCACTCGGAATATCACGCCCCTATGCCTACAAGCTGGTGCGGGAACTAAACAAAGAGTTGGAGGAAAAGGGGTTTCTGACCATTTCCGGCAAGGTGAGCAGGCGCTACTTTGAGGAGCGGATCTATGGGATGCAGACTAGCAATAAGGAGGAATTGGATGCCAGCGTATAAGGATCAAAAGAAAGGAACCTGGTATGTATCCTTTTACTACCAGGATTGGACCGGAAAGCGGCAGAAGAAGTTGAAACGTGGCTTTCCCACGAAACGGGAGGCACTGGAGTGGGAACGCGGCTTCTTGCAGCAGAAGGCGGCAGATCTGAGCATGACCTTTGAGCAATTTGTCGCCCTCTACATAGCCGACATGAAGGGAAGAATCCGGGAAAATACCTGGGGCCCAAAGGAGCATATCATGTATAAAAAATTGGTGCCCTACTTTGGACGCAAAAAAATGTGTGAGATCCAGTCCAAAGATGTGCTCGCCTGGCAAAATGAGATGCTTAGTCACCGGAATAAGAATGGAAAACCCTATTCTCCCGTTTACCTGAAGACCCTCCATAACCAGCTCAGCGCAGTGTTCAACCATGCGGTCAAGCATTACCGCTTGGCAGCCAATCCGGCGGCGCTGGCAGGAAATATGGGCAAAGCCAGGAATGGAGAGATGCAGTTCTGGACAAAGGAGGAGTACCAGAAGTTTGCCCAGGCGGTGATGGACAAGCCACTGTCCTTCTATGCCTTTGAGACACTCTACTGGTGCGGTATCCGAGAGGGTGAACTGCTGGCCTTGACTTCCGAGGATTTTGACTTTGAAAAAGGTACGGTGACTATCAACAAATCTTACCAGAGGATTAAAGGAAGGGATGTAGTGACTGAGCCGAAAACACCAAAAAGCAACCGGGTCATTCAAATGCCTGCGTTTCTGGGGGAAGAGATCCAGGAGCACATCAAGACGCTGTATGGCATAAAGCCCACAGACCGCATTTTCCCGGTGACGAAATCTTACCTCTATCGGGAAATGGTGCGGGGCGCAAAAGCTGCAGGGGTCAAAAAAATACGGATTCATGATTTGAGACATAGCCATATCAGTTTGTTGATCGACATGGGCTTTACTGCCCTGGCCATTGCCGATCGGGTGGGACATGAGAGCATAGACATCACCTACCGATATGCGCATCTTTTCCCCACACGACAGCAGGAGATGGCGCAAAAATTGAATATGGAAAGGGGAGATTTTTAGTGTCTGCAAAAAACCGGGACAATAAAAACCGGTGGAGGAATGTTACGGTGGCCTTCCGTATGTCCCCGGAGGAGAGCGACCAGCTCAATACCTTTGTAAAGCTGTCGGGATTGACCAAGCAGGAGTATATTATCCGCAGATTACTCGTCAAGGAAGTGGTGATTCAGGGAAACTCCAGGGTGTACAAGGCGTTGCGGGAACAGTTTTCCGAAGTGAAAGGTCAGCTGGAGCGTATTGAGGCCGGATGCTCCGTGGAACAGGAGTTGCTGGATACCATCTGCATGATGAACACGATTATGGCAGGTATGGGAGAGGTGTCCCATGTTTGAGCATAAAAAAACAGCTGCCCTGAACCCGTCTGCGCCAACAGACGGAGGGCAACTGCTACTAAAGAACGCAACTATTGTAACAGAAAACCCGGCAGAAGGCAATCCATACACAGAAACTTCCACATTGGATCTTGAAAAACGCCTGCGTGAGTGGGAGCAGATGCAAAGCCCCGACTACCTCCACATGGTTGGGATGGAGGAGCTGATGGATCAGACCTTCCCGGTCAAGGAGCCGGTCATCGATGGTCTGCTATACAAAGGAGTGTACCTCTTTGCCGGAGCACCCAAGATCGGCAAATCCTTTCTGGTGCTCCAGATAGCCTACGCCGTCAGTACGGGACAGGCTATCTGGGGTTACCAGGTACATCGGGGAACGGTACTTTACCTGGCCCTGGAGGATCAGTACCGGCGGCTCCAGGAGCGCATGGCCCGGATGTTTGGGGTAGACGGCCACGGGGATCTGATGTTGGCGGTGGCGGCCAAGCGGCTGGGCCAGGGATTGGAACAGCAGATGGAGTATTTCCTCAAACGGTATCCCAAAGCTCAGATGATTGTGATTGATACCCTGCAAAAGGTGCGGGAGATGGCTGGAGAGCGCTACAGCTATGCCAGTGACTATGAGGTTATTGGCCAGCTGAAAACCTTTGCTGACTTCCACAATATCTGCATTCTCATCGTTCACCACACCAGAAAGCAGCAGGCGGAGGATAGCTTTGAAATGATTTCTGGCACTACCGGCCTGCTGGGATGTGCCGACGGGGCCCTTCTGTTACATAAAGAGAAACGTACCGACCACCGGGCTATCCTGAACATTGTAGGCCGCGACCAGCCCGACCAGCGGCTCCGCCTGCTCCGCAACGAAGAAAATCTGACTTGGACACTGGAGGGGGCGGACTGTGAGCTGTGGAGAGAACCACCTGATCCGCTGTTGGAGCAGGTAGCCCAACTGGTTATGCCGGAGCAGCCGGTGTGGCAGGGAAGCGGTGCGGAAATGCTGGAGAAATTGGGACTGAAAACCACGGCTAGCAGCCTGACCAGGCGGCTCAATGTGCGGGCTGGGCAACTATATTCTACTTATGGAATTGCCTACAAGAATATAAGAGATAGGGCTGGCAGTCATATCACATTGACATTAAAAAACGAGCCTGTGTGACGCAAGTGACGCTTGTGACGCTAAAAGTGGGTACTGTTTTTTGCGTCACTTGCGTCACAAGCGTCACAGAAGCCTAAATTATGGAAAAGGAGGACGAAAACCATGTCCTTTCTGGAGCAGTTGTTTTTCGGCAACGTAGATCCCCAATGTCGGGAAAGTCTCCATCCAAAAGCTATGCGGAAGGCGCAGCAGACTCTCAGCAGCCTGGAGCAGACTCTGATGGATCAGCTGCCCACACCCCAGAGGGAACTCTTTGTGCAGTATACCGATGCTTGGGGAACCCTAAATGCACTGAGCGATCTGGACTGCTTTGTGTGTGGTTTCCGCCTAGGAGCCCAGATGGCGCTGGATGCCTTTAAAAACGATTAGGAGGATTGATGATATGGAATTGACCTATACCGAAGTGGATGGCTATTTCTACCCTGATTTGACTTTGCCGGAAACAGAGGACCATCGCCCTCTGGGCAAGTACGGGCTGCTGCGGAAAACCTATCTGAAGCGGTACCGGCCCATGATGTATGACCGGCTGCTGCTGGCCGGGAAACTGGATGTACACCTCCGGAAAATCGACGCTCTGGCTGCGGAGCAGGTAGACCGGGTCATTGCCGACCTGGCCGCAAAAGAGGGGGTGGACGAGCAGCTCAAAGCCACCGATCAGCTGCGCTGGGTGGGGCAGATGAATAGCTTCAAAGCCGCCGCAGAGGAGCAAGTTTTGAGAGAAATTGTGTACGGATAATATCTCGCTTCCATACATTCTTTTCTCGGCTGGGTAAAGACCCACAGCGGCTGTGCCGCTGTTTTTGCAAGCATCGCATTTTTGTACAAAAACGCACTTGTCAGGGGATACCCCTGAAACCCCAGTGCATAGCAACAGGAAAGAGGTGAGTATTTTTGCATCAGCTGCACGTGATGCTCAGTGAGAAAGATTATGCCCATTTAAAGGAGCAGCAACGGCGCAGTGGCCTCTCTGCCAGTGCATTGATCCGTTCCTTACTGGCTGACCTGGAGATCAAGGAGCGTCCCACTGAAATGGTCATGCAGGTTTGCCGGGAACTAAACGCAATTGGAAATAATTTAAATCAACTGGCCTGGGCCGCGAATCAAGGTGCACCTATCAGTGTGGAACAACTGGCGGCAATCAAACAGACGTTGGAGCAACTATGGCATTGGGCAAAATTTGATTCTGAACTGGCCGAAGTACCCAGGAAATGACCATTGGTACATGTAGATGCTCAGGCAGAATTCTATAATCAATAAATTATCTTCAGACGGTAAAACCACGGCTGGTTGTGATGCCTGTGATCCCAGTTTTCTGCTTGGGTCATCTCTTTTATCTCATCTATGGTTGATTTGTAAATGGGAACGGCTTTTGCAGATATGCGGTTTATCCTCAAATTTTCATTAGACTTAGAGGCTGACATTCCAAATTTCCGCACTGTTAGTCTGCGTCAGCCCCTTCGTAGGTAAGCGATGATCTGACCGGCCCGGTCAGCAGTAATCGGATTCCATAAATGGTGGGACGGCATGCGCGTCGCTTGTAGCGTGACTGCCTTCCTAACCACCTAGGAATTCTATTGACGCAAATACCGCGAACAGGAATCTTGTTCTGCTTCCTGTTCGCGGTATTTGTTTCAGGTGCTTGTCTAAAATGCACCATTGGCGACCGGAGACGTTTCTATCCGTAAAACTTAAACTTCACTGCGCTCAAAGATATGGTGTCTTTTCTCATAGCGGTATAGCAGAATACTGCAGATAATAACCATGGCAACACCCGCCAAAGACAACAGTAGCACATACTGGTATCCGGTATTTCCGTAATTGTCCAGCCAGTTTCCAATCAATGTATACGACCAGATATCGGTGGAATAACCCACAGCAGAGCAAATACCCATAGCGGTGCCGGTAATGGCCATTGGGATTTTTGCTTCAGGGATAGGTGTATACATACCGCTCCGCGCAGTAGACATAAAAATCAAGATTAGGAATGCTATGATAACTGCGATCACCATGGATCCGCTGTTTTGGGGAATTACAAACATACCAACAATGGCGGCTGAGAGAAATACCATGCAGATAATCATGAACTTGGGGGTTTTCCATTTGTCAAGCAGCATGCCTCCAACACCGACGACGCAGAGGCGTACAATGCACTTATTCATGATGGCAAAGGATGTGGCAAAGGCTACGCTCGTTCCGAAGACCCCATTCAGATAGGGATTCAGATAGGCGGAGCCGGTGGCGACAATAAACATGCCCATTACAATCAGGCCGTTCAGCCAGGTGACCGGATGCGCAATCGCCTGCTTTACCATTCGCACATTGAAATCGTTGTCGTTGATGCCCTTAACGTCCTTGAGCAAAAAGATAACCAGAAGGGCGATGATTACCAGTATGGTTGCATACAGCGCAGTCGCGATTTTAAAGGAGCTGACATATCCCAGCAGCGCCAGCAGTCCGTAGCTTGCCACTGCACCGACAAGTGCGTAACACCATTCAAATGTGCCAAACGTGCGTCCCTGGTCATCTTTGTCATCCGCCTGTGCACGAATGAGTTTCATGAAGGCGCTCCAATGGATAAAGGTAGTGGAGATGCCAAATCCAAAGTAGCATACCATCAGGACGGTATAGCCGCTCATAAAATACATCGCATAGCCAAGAGCGGCTGTCATCAGCAGGGAAAGAATGATGAGTTTCTTTGGGCTGAATTTGTCAGCCAACATTCCGCCAAACAGATAGCCAGGAGTTGCTGTCAGAGAGAAAAAGGTAATCAGTATACCAGCCTGGGTATTTGACAGGTTAAATGCCTCCAGAAACTGTGTATAAAATGTGGAACTGAGGTAAGGCAAATTGTAGATTAGGCAGGTAGATGTTAACAATAGAATTACGCCAAATTTTTTCGTTTTAAACATGGCCTTCATCCTTTCTTACCTTATTTGTAAGCACCGATATGATGCAGATCGTCCCTGCGCTGACAGCCAGTCCAAAGACATTGGACGGAATCTGTGCAAGCGCACTGATACGAAAAGATGGAAAATACTCCCACAACAAACTCAGCACAACAGTCATGACCATACTTATCAGCGCAGCTTTGCCTGTGACAAATTTGGAGTACAATCCTAACACCATTGGAACAAAGGCAGAAACACCGTAGAACAAGCCACCAATATAGCAAATATTTACAATATTGCTGGAGAACATCGATATGCTCAATGCGAACAGTGCCACGGCAAAAACGCAAATGCGACTGGTTACCAATATACTTTGATCATTTCGCTCTGACTTGCCAAGCGGAACATAGATATCGTTGACAATGAGTGTTGCCGTCGCGTGCAGCATTGATGTTCCGGTGGATATTGTTGCCGCAAATACAGCGGCCAGCCCTATGCCCAGCAGGCCGTGAGGGAAGAAGCGGACCAGCATGGTTGCAAATATCATGTTAGAATCTTCTATTCCAGGTAAAAGCACATAGGCAGCTATTCCAATTAATCCTAATGCCATTGAAATGATCACATAGAAACCGGCAGTGAAGAGCGCACCGAATTTTGCAGTTCCTGTGTCTTTTGCACTGACCATTCGCTGGATATAGTTCTGGTTCGTGGAGTAATTGAGCATGCAGAGCAGGATCCATGAGATTGGAGTCCATGCGCCCAGCTGATCAAAACGGAAGAATTCAACCGGCACATTTGCTTTTAATGTTGCATACCCGCCAGCCGCCCGAATCGAAAACGGCACCATTAGCAAGATACTGATCACAATTATGATAAACAGCACAGCATCGGTGTTTACAACTGCCCGCAGGCCGCCGGAGGTGAGAAAGAGAACGATTAGAACGGAAATCACAAGAGAGACATTGATATTGAATCCTGTGATAATATGAAGTACTGTGCAAGAAACAGTAAACTGGACTGAAAGGGCGGCAATATTGGTCAGAATATGGAGTATACAGGATAGAAGTTTGACTCCTTTGCCATACCGTTTGCCAAAATACTCGGGAAGTGTGGCACAATCCATGCGATTAAACTTCTTTGCCAAAAAGAGTCCCACCAGGATAAATGCTGGAGCTGCCGCTAAATTCCACCATATGCCGGAAATCCCGACAAAGTAGCAGTAACCAATTGCACCGACCAAGCCGCTGCCTCCAAAGTCGGTAGCCGCCATGGAAAAGCCTGCCTGCAGTTTATTAATCCCTTTTTCTGTCAGCAGAAACTCTTTGGATGAATCGGTGCAGCAGGTATTTCTGCCGCTAAGCCATCCAATGAGTATCACGACCAGAATCGTGCTGAACAAAACACAGTAGTCTATTATCTGCATAGAAATGTCCCTCCATAGGATACGTCTCAGTCTCTGAACAAAACGCCTTCCTTCCACACCATAGCAGGATATTTCATCATGCAGGAGATATCTTCATCGGGTGCACCGTCTACAACCACAAGATCGGCCAGTTTGCCAACGCAGATAGTACCCAGCTTGTCATCCATGCGGAGGATCTTTGCGCTCTCAATGGTGGCTTGTTTCAAGATGGTCTCATTGTCCACGCCATAGGATGCTCTTGCCTGAAACTCGATGCCCGGATATTTCGCCGCATTTTCCATATCCAGATCGGTACCGAAACCAATCGTGATGCCAGCGGCCTGGCAGAGGTGAATACCCTGCGCCATATGTGCGATACCATCTTCCGTCTTGCTCTTAAATTCAGGAACAACGGGGCCAGAGAGCTCAGAAACTAACGAATACGCCACCGCAAACGTAGGAACTGTACAAATATCATTCCCACGCTTGAGGATCAGCTCCACACACTCCTCATCCATATAGGAGGCGTGTTCAATGGTGCGGACGCCGGCCTTGATGGCTTCTTTGATCCCCAACGTGCCGTGGCAATGTGCGGCAACATAGGTCCCAAGTCCTTCCGCTGCTGCCACAATAGCGCGAAGCTCTTCGGGTGTGGTTACAATCTGACCAGGTACGCCGCCAAGATTCAGCATCGCCCCTGTGCACATATATTTGATAAAATCGACCCCTGCGGCACACTCCTCACGGCAGGCCTTCAGCATGGCGTCTGCACCGTCAATTTCCTTATAGAGCGTTCCAAAGCTGGAGTTGCCCCGTGTAGTGGGTGTCAGAATTTTGCCAGAGGTGATAACACGTGCGCCGGTCAGAACGCCGCTGTTGATGTTGTCGCGTACGGTTACAGAGGCATAATAGTCATTGCCAGCATCACGGATGGTGGTGTAACCCAATTTCAGATAAGTCTTGGCGTAAGCGGCGCTGTCCATTACATATGTGCTCTCACTGCGGTGCATTAAATACTCCCAGTTCTGGTTGGTAAACATCAAATGTGCATGCAGGTCAAAGTAACCCGGGATCACCGTTTTGCCGTTCAGATCATAGCACTCAGCATCTTCACAAGATTGTGTTCCACAGGGATAGATTCCTTGGATGTGTTTGCCGTCAATAAAAATGTCTGCGGTGGGATTGCTGTATCCATCCGTCAGGTATGGGATAAGACGACAGTTTTTTAATACAATCATTATAATTGCCTCCATGTTTTAGGATGTCCTTATCATATATTTTTCACAAAGAGGAGGCAATTTTGCAAATTCCTGCTTCGCCGGATTTGTGATTCAAAAATTCCGCTTGCACCGGAATTGACAATCCATTATAATCAAAAAGTCAAAGAAACAAAATATTTTATTTGTGTATTTTAGCGGATTTCCGTTTGAAATGGAATTGTTGGGGGGATGTGCGATGAATGAAATCAATATTTGCAAAGAAGTGGGTGCAAAAATCCGCTATTTTAGAAAATTGCAAGGCTATACGCTGGAGTCTTTTGCCACTATTTTGCACCGAAGTAAATCCGTCCTTTCTCAATATGAGCGGGGTGAGATTTCTATCGATTTGCTGACACTTCAGCAGATCAGTAATGCGCTGGGTGTTTCTATCGGCGCGCTCATTGACAACTACTGGAACGCATCAAACCTACTGATCACAAGTGGTTCTGCCAACCAAATTTCCATGGAAAATATGCGGCAGGAGTACATATATACGTACTTTTCCCACGCAAAAGCGCCGATCCTTAGAGCGCATCAATTATGCTACAACGAGAGTAAGACCCATGCGGCCATCTACACATATTCCTCAGAGAAATTAGATGGAGCCTCTTTTGAATACTTTTATACCGGTAAAATCGTCTGCGGCCAATCTTTTACGCGGCTGCTGCTTTCAAACCCGCTGATAGAAGATGATTTGCTGTTTCTTGAATTTCCCGCACGCTTTCGCGGCTCAGGGGCTGTCTTGGGCTTCCTAAGTACCTATTCAGTCGGTTCCTGCTTTCCTCTAGCAGCGATGGCTTTGCTCTCAAGTACAATTATCAGCGACAGGGAGTGGCTCATCTCTTGCCTTAGTTATAACAGAGATGATATGAAACTTAACAGGCAGTGCAACTGTTTCTTTGTTAATCAGGAAAAAAACCACTTCTTACACGAAAATATGGAGCTACATAAAAAGCTACATGGTAAATATTAGGACAACCAACCTTCCTGATTTTTATTTGAGCCACCTAGAATATAGTTGCGGTCATAGACACGGCTGGCTACCATGTCTATGACCGTAACTATATTTTAGGTGCGTATAAACGGGTATCCAATGAGGTGGAAGGCTGTAAAACGAGGAAGTTGCCTGTGCAATGAAGCTGTTGCTGGATGAGTATCACCAAGTAAAAGTGAAACGGCTGGAGTATCTGATTGATTTTTATGTACAATTTGAGCACATCCGTCCGTTTCAGGACGGCAATGGCCGGGTAGGACGATTGCTTTTCTTCAAGGAATGTCTGAACCATAGTATTGTTCCCTTTGTGATCTAGGATGACCTGAAGATGTTCTATTACCAGGGATTAAGCCAATGGGGCCCCGAAAATGGTTATCTGATGGACACCTGCCTGACGGCACAGGATCGTTTCCGGGCGTATCTGAAGTACTTTAATATCCCTGCCTGATCCTGTGTGCCGAGAGTAGATTTTTCAGATGACGTTTCTCTTGAGTTTGAAAGAATACTCTGGTATAATCAAAATAAATTAGACGATTATTTTGCAATAAGTTCTGTTTCTGAATGATCTTTTGTGAAGTAATATGGCTTGCAAATGGTGCTGATTTTTGCTTGTTGTTGCAGTAGTAAACCGATGCTATTTTGATACTGGTAAAGTTGGATACCATAAAACTGCAAGCAAAACATTAACAAAAAAGCGAACTTTTCTCCCGCATAAAGAACATGAACAGCGTTAGAATTGTAAGAATTTGCCGAATGCCCATGATCGCCAGGATGACGCGCATAATTACTAAGCTGATGGCCGCGTCCAGCAGGCAGATCACGATGAGCAGGGGGTGCCACTTCTTGTTGGAGCCGGTGACCAGCACAATGCGGGCGTAGTGGCCGATCAGGGTGCCCATCAGGATACAGGCGGGCAGCATCATGGAAGCCTGGCCCAGGGTGAGGGTGCCAGCCTGGTACATGGAGGCGGCGGTGGCGCAGCCGGAGGCCTTGGCGAAGAAGGCGGAGATCAGCACGGCGAAGGCCTCGCCGGGCAGGCCGAATAGGTTCATGACGGGGGACATGACCACACCCAGCAGGTCCATCAGGCCGGTCTCCTGGAGGATGTACACCAGCACATAGCCCAGGATCATTGCGGGGGTTATGTTCTCAATGCCCACCTTGAAGCCTCTGGCGCAGCCCTTCAGGAAGGTATCGACGACAGAGGGCTTTTTCTCTTTTGCCGGGGCGGCCGGCTGGACGGCCGCGGTTTTCGTCTCGTTGCTCATGCTGTCTTTCCCTCCTTGCTGCGTTTCTTGCCGGACAGGCGCAGAATGATGCGCACGATGTTGGCGCCGATGATCTTGCAGAAGACCATGATCAGGATGCAGGGGCCCAGGGCCACCGGGCTGATGGCCACCAGGGGTGCGCCGCCGGTAATGGTGTTGTTGATGCAGGCCGAACCGGCGTACTGATAGGCCACGAAGATGGTGCGCTCGTCATCGGTGATGGAGCCCTCCTCATAGAGGTCGCGGGTCATAACCGCGGCCACGTCGGAGCCGGTAAAGCTGGAGATGAAAGCGATGCCGCACTTGCCGGGGATGCCCAGCAGGGGGCGCAGCAGGGGACGGAACAGGATCTCAGAGGCTTTGTAGGCGCCCAGCTGCTCAAACACGGCCAGCAGGCCGCAGAAGAACATGACGGCGGGGATCAGGTTGAAGCCAGCCATGAAGCCGTCCTTGGCGCCGGTGCCGCCTGAGCCGATCAGGTTGGCGCCCGTGTCGCCGATGGTGCCGAAGGCACCCGACAGGTTGGTGAAGTCCAGCACCTTGATAGGGCCGTCCATGGTGCGGAAGGCGCCGGAGAGGATCAGGATCAGCACGATGAGCGCAATCCATGCGCCTACGCCGACCTTCTCACTCTTTGCTTTTTTCTCTTCCATGGTGATTTTTCCTCCTTCTTTCACAGGTTTTATTGCTCCGTGAAGCCGTCCTCCAGAGAGCCGGCCGCACAGGCGGCCAGAATGCAACGCTCAAAGAGCGACTCCACCTCAGCATACTCGGTGGGGGTGTGGTTTCCCTCGCCCCGCACGCCCATGGCGCACACGGTGGGAATGCCGCAGGCCACGGTGATGCCCGAGTCGGACAGGCCGCCCACCTGGAAGCAGCCGGGCTCGTCCATACCGCACCTGACGGCGGTGCGCTGGATGTGGCGGAACAGGGCCATGACGCCGTCGGTGGTGTCCATGCACTCCATCAGGCGGCTGGTGTCCAGCTCTGCCCAGGTGTCGGGGACGGTACTGTGGGACGCGGCCTGCTCCAGGGCATCAAGGATCTCGTTCTTGATCTCCGTGGAGGGAAAGCGGACACCGATACTGATGGTGCACAAATCCGGGATGGTGTTCTCTCCGATGCCGCCGGTGATCTTGCCGCAGTTGATGAGCTTGCCCCGGGAAATGTCGTTGCAGGCCTCCAGCGCTACGATCTTGTGAGCGGCCTCCAGCACGGCGGAGCGCCCCTTCTCCGGGGCGTTGCCGGAGTGGGCGGATACACCGTGGACCGTCAGGGATACCGGGCCGCCGCCCTTGCGCCCCACCACCAGACGGTTGTCCGGGAAGCCGGTCTCGAAGTTGAATGCGGCTGCGGCACCCTTGATCTCCTCCGTCATCACCTGCTTGGCATTGGAGAGCATATGCAGATTCTCCTCGTCACCGGCAAAGACACACTTGACGGGCCGGCCGGTAAAGCCGGCGGCAGCCAGGGCCTTGATGGCGTGGACGGCAATGACAAGGCCGGCCTTCATGTCCAGCACGCCGGGGCCGTGGGCCCTGCCCTGCTCATCGATGCGGAAGGGGTTGTCCTCGGCTGTCCCCTCCTTGAACACGGTGTCCACATGGCCGATGAACAGCAGGGGGGCCTTGGGGCTGCCGCTGTTCCACTCGGCCACCAGTACGCCGCCAGCGTTCTCCACGGGGAGTACCCGCACCTTGGCGCCCACACTCTCCAGCTCCCTGCGCAGGATATCGTCCATGGCGGCCACTCCCTCCAACTGGCGGGAGCCGCTCTCGGTGTTCACCATTTCCTCCCAGAGCGCCAGCATTTCGTCATGGTGTCCATCCACATACTGGCGGATACGCTCGAACAGTTCCTCCATAATAATTCCTCCTTTGTTTACGGTCTCTATCAGCTACAGCATGCGGACGACCACGCCGGCAATGAGCACCGAGGCGATGGTTACCGTCACAAAGCCCGCTGTCAGCATCTTGGGTAACAGGTAGTTGAGAATGGCGGCCTTTTCTGTCTCAGTTCGGCCGAAGGCCTCGGCCACCTCCTGGGGAATCAGCATGGTGGTGGGGAAGCCGAAGGTGCAGCTGATGCCGAAGGAGACGGCCAGGCCGAAGGGGAAGTTCATCACTTTGGCGCAGATGAAGCCCAGGAGCACCGTGCCGGCCACGCCGCAGGCCGCGGAGAGCAACAGGGCGGGCAGGACCGACAGCACCTGCTGCGGGGTCGTGGTGGCCAGATTGGAGAAGATCAGGATGGTAACGAAGAAGGTGATCAGACCGCCGGACTGGGTCTTGGACATGATGCCCTTCTCCAGGAAGCCCAGGGCGAAGAACACCGCGCCCATCACCAGGCAGAGGACGAAGTAGTGGATCACCCCGCCGGTGAGCTCAGAGAGGAAGTGGGCCGCCACCGCCACCAGGCCCAGCTTGGCCAGATAGACAGAGGGGCGTGCGAAGGAGGCGGGCAGCTGGAGCAGGCCCCGGCGGGAGCCGGCGACGGTCTCCTGCTGCTGGCTGTACTCGGCCACCAGCGCCGGGTTGTCCCGGAACTGGACGGCGGTGCGCCGCAGCAGCAGAGAGGCAATGGGCACGCCGATGAATTTCTGCACCACATACATCACAATACACAGGGTGCTGGCGGTCACCAGGCCCATCTCGTCCAGGGCGGTGGTCATGATCAGGGTGGCCGCGCTGCCTCCGGCGAAGATGGGGGCCACGGACAGGGCCATCTCCTTGCCGATGAGGGGATAGCCGATCAGGATGATGGCCAGGGTGGCGCCGACGACGCAGACCAGGGAGGTGACAACCACTTTCCACTGCCGCCGCAGCTCGGGGAAGTCGATGGTGGTACCCAGGGAGACAATGAGGATTCCCGCGATGACATTGCCGAAACCGGTGACCTGGGCATCCTCGATCACCGACCGGGGCAGAATGCCGCTCCAGAAGCCGGCCAGGAGCAGGATCGCAATACCCAGCACGGTGGAAAAGACCGCCTTTGTCTTCTGGGCAATGAGCTCACCCGCCGCATAGACGCAGAACAGAATAGTCAGAGCGATAATCGGTTCCAAGGCCCTCATCCTTTCGCGATTTTCTTGTCACAAAAAGCATATCATGCAATTTTTCATGATGTCCAACGCGAAATAGTTATAACGCAGCTATAACCGGAGCGTCTTGTAAAAAAGGCAATAAAGCGGGCTTGATTTTATACAATTCGCACAAAAAGAACGGCACTGTAACCAAATACAGTGCCGTTCTTTTTGTAGGGTTTTCAAACTGTTTTCGACGTTTTGAACACATATTCCCACGCGGTTATAACTTTGGCATAAAAAATATGAATAGCAAGTTATATCGGATATTGCTCCGGATCTGCCGCCCCGGGGGAGGGAAACAGGCCCTTCAGCAGGCCCACGAACTCCTCCGCCTCGGGGGTGAGCAGCTCCCGCTTGCGCTGGATCCAGCCGATGCTGATCTCAACGCCGGAGTTGCGCACGGGGATGGAGCGGATGCCGTACTCGGCGAAGTCGGGGGCGCTGAGGGCGGGCCCAAAACGGATGACGTCAGTCTGGCGCAGCAGGGCCAGGATGGCGGCGCTGTCGCTGACATAGAGCCTTCGATGGATCTTGCCCAAAGGGATGCCTCCGATCTTCAGGTAGTGGGCCAGGTTGGAGAAGTAGTCGTCAGGCAGGCGGATAAACGTGGAGTCCAGCAGATCCTCCATATAGACCTCTTTTCGGTCGTAAAAGGGGCTGTGGGGGCCGACGTTCAGGTACCAGGTGTCCTTGCCCAGCAGGTGGAACTCCAGATTCTTGTAGTTGGTGGTGTGCCTGAACTCCTTGAGCTGGACATTGTTGACCATGACGAAGCCGATCTCCGCCTGGCTGCCCTCCACGCTCTCCATCACGTTCTGCAGCCGCTGCTCCACCAGCTTGATCTCGATGGTGTCCTGCCGGTGGGCGTTGTGGAACTCCGCCACCAGCCGGCCCATGGTGATGATGGGATAGGCGGCGATGGAGAGGGTCGGGGCCGATCCTTCTGGGACAGGCCCTGAATCAGCTCCATCTGGTTGAGGATGGTGCGGGCGTACTGGTAGAGCTTCTTGCCCCCGTCGGTGAGGGCCACGCCCTTGTTGGTGCGGTTGAAAACCCGCACCTTCAGCTCATTCTCCAGGTTGGAGATGGCCTTGCTCAGATTGGGCTGGGTGATGAACAGCTTCTCCGCCGCCTTGTTGATGCTGCCCTGCTCCGCCACGGTCACAAAGTAAATCAGCTGCTGCAGCTGCATAGAGTCCCTCCTTTTTCGGTCCGAAGCGTATGAAAGGGAGAAAGATGCTCAGGAGGCCTTCCGGCCCGGCCGGCGCAGATTGCGCAGCGTCTCCAGAAGGCTCTCCTGGCGCAGCTCCGACGCCCGGAAGTGAAGCAGTTTGAAATTCAGGTTGAACAGGGAGCCCAGCCCCACCGCCGAGATGACGGTGCCGATGCCCACCTGTCCGCCCAGGAGCCAGCCCGCCGCAATCACGGCGATCTCCACCGTGGCCCGGCAGATGCCCACCGACCGGCCGGTCTTGCGGGCCAGGGCCACCATCAGCGAGTCCCTGGGGCCGGCACCCAGGGCGGTGCGCATATAGAGCCAGGTGCCGATGACCAGGATCTCCAGCCCGGCCGCCAGCATGAGTAGGCCCCCCCACAGCGTGTCCATCTGGGGGATCCACCCCATGGCCTGGATGCCGTCGATAAATACCGCGCACAGCACGATGTTGAGCACCGTGCCCAGGCCGATGGGCTCCCCGCAGAGCAGAGAGACCGCAATGATAACCGCCCCCACAAGGATGGAGGCCGTGCCATAGGTGATGCCCATGGTGTTGGACATGCCCTCCTGAAGGACGCTCCACGGCTCCAGGCCCACGTTGGCCTGGAGCATCATGGCGATGCCCACCGCGCTGACCAGCGCCCCCAGGGCGTTTTCCGCGATGCGCCGGACATAACCGTCTCTCATACGGGCAACCCCTTCAGGTACAGGCAGCCCCAGTTCCCACAGTCTGCAAAGCCCAGGCTGCGGTAGAGGCGGACCACCTCCTCATAGCCGGCGTTCATCCGGGGAGTCTTGCCCTTTTCTAGGATCCGCCGGGTCACCGCGCTGGTAATGCGGCCGCCGTATCCCCGGCGCCGGAATTCGGGAACCACCGACACGGAGGTGATCACGCCGCACTCGTCATCCTCGGCGCCGATGCTGCCGGTGCCCACCAGCTGCCCCTCCGCCTCCATGACGAAGAGCTCGGCCAGTCCCAGCTCCTGCTTGCGGGCCATCTCCTCCGCCCAGGGGGCGAAGTCGGCGTGGTGGGCCCGGAAGTAGGGGTGTCCCCGCTGGAGCAGATCAAAGACCTCCTCCCGGGTGCCCAGCCGCACCGCCGGGTCGGCCGGCGGCATCTCCCCCCGGTACACCATGTAGACGCTGCTGTCGATCTCGCCGCCCAGGATGGGCTGCAGGGCCTGGGCGATGGCCAGATCTCCGTTGACCTCCAGCAGGCCGTCGATGCTCTGAGCCAGCACCGCCAGATCCTCCACCCCGGTCCCGGGGCGGACCGACACCCAGAGCGCCCGGTCCTGCAGGGCAATGGCCGCGGCCGGACGCCCCTCCTGCTCCTCCAGGTAGAAGCGCACCTGATCATCCTCCAGGCCGTAGACCCTCAGCAGGGTGAGAATTTCCGAGCCAAACACCCGCTCATACGCGCAGGCGGTCTGAAAATCCTCCGTTCTCTCCCGCGTCAGTTCCCTTACCATGATGTCTCCTCCCAGCACTGTTTTATTTTTATGGTTTGTTTCTGCCGATTCCCTCATGAAAGGTGCCCTCCGGGCTGCCGGCATGCCTCGCGCTATTCCGCTTCCGCTTGATTGTGCTGTCCCGTCCGGTCCCGCCGGATCTGGGACAGGTAGCGGTATATGCTGGCCTGGGAGCACTGGAGCGCATCCGCCACCGGCTTGACCGCCCCCTTCAGCAGGAAGATCCCGTCGGCCTCCAGGCCCGCGATGATCTCCATCCGCTCCTCTGGCGTCAGGCGCAGCGGGGACAGGCCCAGCCGGTCCAGCGCCCGGTACACGGCCTCCTCCGCCACCGATCCGCTGGAGCTGTGGAAACGCTCCGGCGGCGGGGCGGGGATGGCGGACAGCTCGTCGATCCGGCTTGTGTCCACCTGAAAATTCGTATCCACAAATTTATCCGGATGGCACAGGCGCAGAATCTCCTCGCTCACCGCGTGGTAGCGGCTGTCGTCAAAGTTAATGCACAGCATCCCGATCAGTTTGCCGTTCTGTTTAATAAAAAAGGTAGAAGAGCGCAGGATCCGCCCGTCTGCGGAGACGCCGCGGTAGTGAAGCAGGTAGTCCTGACTCTCATAGCTCTTGTCCCGCAGGATTTTCAGCGCCGTATTGGTCAGCGGCGCCCCCAGTTTCCGGCCGCTGACATGGCTGTTGGCGATAGCCACAATGGATCGGTTCCGATCCGTCAGGTCATGCAGGGCTACTTCATAGTCCGGGCCCAGTGTATGGCCGAGAAATTCGGTCAATTTTACATACTGCTGGAGCAACTGGCTGGCCACATTCGCTACCCCCCGTCATTTTTCCACAGTGTGAGAGTTTTCTCTTACACCTATTATAATAATAGGGCCGTGCTTTGTCAAAGAGTTTGAATAACTTATTATAACTAAAATTTATTATTGCAATATAACTCTTTTGTTGTCGCTATTTTACACAAAATACACATCATAAAATATGCTTTTCAACGAAATGAACAATTCTATCTTGACATACTATTCTCCTTGTAATAAAATCATTGCAGTTGAAGGGAGGTGGAACCCAGACTATGAAGCAAGTTGTCAGCACAGACCGCGCGCCCGCCGCCATCGGGCCCTACGCGCAGGCCGTGACCCTCAATGGACTGATCATCACTTCCGGTCAGCTGCCCATTGATCCCGCCACCGGCGCGTTCCCCGAGGGGATTCAGGCCCAGACCAGGCAGTCCCTCACCAATGTGAAGGCGATTCTGGAGGCCGCCGGGAGCAGCATGGACAAAGTGGTCAAGACCACGGTATTCCTGAGCGACATGAACAACTTCGGCGCCATGAATGAGGTGTATGCCACGTTCTTTACCGAGGGGAGCTATCCCGCCCGGTCCGCCGTTGAGGTCGCCCGTCTGCCCAAGGACGCTCTGGTGGAAATCGAGGTCACCGCCGCGCTGTAAGCAAAGGTTCCCGTACACGATTTTTTGTTCAGGAAGGTTACTGTCCGCCAGTTGCTGGAGTTGGGTTCAGCCCGCTTCCGACGACCGGGGTATCCTCTAAAAAACAAAGGTGCACTGCACCTAAATGATGGAGGTAAACGAAATGGACAAGAATGTGAAGCACTATCCTCTGGCTCATGATGTTGAGATGCCGCAGCACTGCGCGTACGTCGTGCGTGATCTGCCCCAGGCTACTGTTGAACAGCGTGAGCGCGCCCTGAACGCCACCCACTGGAATGAGTTCGCCTTCCCCGCTGGCCTGCTGACCGTTGATATGCTGTCTGACTCCGGCACCACCGCTATGACCAACCAGCAGTGGGCCACCCTGATGCTGGGCGACGAGGCCTATGGCCGCAACACCGGCTACTATGTACTGTTGGACACCTTCCGCGACATCTTCGAGCGCGGCGGCGAGAAGAATTGGAAGAAGAGCATCGACCTGGTCCGTACCGACTGCCGCGACTTGGAGAAGATGATGGACGATCTGTTCCTCTGCGAGTACGAGGGCGGCCTGTTCAACGGCGGCGCCGCTCAGATGGAGCGCCCCAACGCCTTTATCATTCAGCAGGGCCGTGCCGCTGAGTCTGTGCTGATGGAGATCGTGAAGAAGATTCTGACCGCCCGTCATCCCGGCAAGGTTTTCACCATCCCCTCCAACGGCCATTTCGATACCACCGAGGGCAACATCAAGCAGATGGGCTCCATCCCCCGCAACCTGTACAACAAGGAGTTGCTATATGAGATCCCCGAGGGCGGCAAGTACGAGAAGAATCCCTTCAAGGGCAACATGGACATCGAGAAGCTGGAGCAGCTGATCAACGCCGTGGGCGTGGAGAACGTCCCCCTGATCTTCACCTGTATCACCAACAACCCAATCTGCGGCCAGCCTGTCTCCATGGCCAACATCCGCGAGATCAACCGCGTGGCCCACAAGTACGATATTCCTCTGGTCTTCGACGTGGCCCGCTGGGCTGAGAACGCTTACGCCATCAAGATGAACGAACCCGGCTACGAGGACAAGTCCATCGCCGAGATCGCCACCGAGATGTTCTCCTACTGCGACGCCTTCACCATGTCCGCCAAGAAGGACGGCCACGCCAACATGGGTGGCATGCTGGCCTTCCGCGACAAGGGCCTGTTCTGGCAGAAGTTCTCCGACTTCAACGAGGACGGCACCGTCAAGACCGACGTGGGCGTGCTCATCAAGGTCAAGCAGATCTCCTGCTACGGCAACGACTCCTACGGCGGCATGTCTGGCCGTGACATAATGGCTCTGGCCGCCGGCCTCTATGAGTCCTGCGACTTTGCCTATCAGCATGACCGCGCCATGCAGTGCGAGTACCTGGCCCAGGGCTTCTACAAGAACGGTGTCAAGGGCGTCGTCCTGCCCGCCGGCGGCCACGCCGTGTACATCAACATGGACGAGTTCTTCGACGGCAAGCGCGATCACACCACCTTCGCCGGCACCGGCTTCTCTCTGGAGCTGATCCGCCGCTATGGTATCCGCGTGTCCGAGCTGGGCGACTTCTCCATGGAGTATGACCTGAAGACTCCCGAGCAGCAGGCCGAGCTGGCCAACGTGGTCCGCTTCGCCATCGACCGCAGCCGCCTGACCAAGGAGCACCTAGACTACGTCATCGCCGCTGTAGCTCAGCTGTACAAGGACCGAGAGTCCATCCCCAACATGCGCATCGTCTGGGGCCACAAGCTCCCCATGCGCCACTTCCACGCTTTCCTCGAGCCCTACCCCAACGAGGAGAAGAAGTAAGCATCTCTTCCCCCGGAATTCTGGACAATTTTGCGTGTCCGCATGACGTAGCGAACGATGCGGCGATCAGGCAAACCGGCGCCCAACAAACAGAATAGTCCGTTTGTTGGGCGCCTTTCTTTTCCCGGCACAATTTTGCGTGACTGCATGACGAGGAACGATGCAGATCGAAAGGGGGACCGGCGTTAGCCAAACAAAAAATTTCGTTTGACGGACACCGGCCCCTTTTGTATTGCAAAGGTTTTGTTTCGAAGCTGCTTTTTTAGAGCGGCGGGGAAAGAATGAGAGGTGTAATTTATGGCGAATTCCGATACACTACAAAAACAAGACGGCTTTAAGTCGCAGTTTGGCTTTATCATGGCCGCTGTGGGTTCCTGCGTGGGTATGGCTAACGTGTGGCGCTTCCCCATGCTGGTCTCCAGATATGGCGGCCTGACCTTCCTGATCCCCTATGCGATCTTTGCCTTCATCATCTGCCAGTCCGGCATGATGGAGGAGTTCTCTCTGGGCCGTTGGGCCCGCAGCGGCCCCTCCGGCGCCTTTGGTAAGGCTATGGAGAACGGCGGCCACCCCAAGAAGATCGGCGAGTGGCTGGGCGGCATCCCCGTGATCGGCTCCCTGTGCCTGGCCATCGGCTACTCCGTGGTCATGGGCTGGGTGTTTGCCTACACTAAGATGGCCATCACCGGCGAGCTCACTGCCATGGGCACCGACATGAACGTCATCGGCGGCGCCTTCAGCGCTATGGCCCCCGAGGCGAACAGCCTGCCTGAGGCCATCCAGATGACCTTCGCCACCGGCGGCGCCAACAACTTGTGGATCATCATCGGCATCGTGGTCTCCTTCGTCATCATGCTGGCGGGTATCTCCAACGGCATCGAGGCCTCCTGCAAGATCATGCTGCCCATCCTGTATGTCCTCTTCGTCGTGCTGGCCATCGTGATGATCTTCATCCCCGGCACCGCGGAAGGCTACAAGTACATCTTCACTCTGGATCCCAAGAGCCTGTTGAATCCTGAGGTCTGGGTCTACGCATTCGGACAGTGCTTCTTCTCCCTTTCGGTGGCAGGCTCGGGCTCCGTGGTGTACGGCTCCTACTTGGGCAAGGACGTGAAGATCCGTCAGTCCGCCGTCATCTGCGCCATCCTGGACACCTCCTGTGCCCTGCTGGCCATGTTCGTCATCATCCCCGCTATGGCCACCACCGGCGCCGACCTAGGCAACGGCGGCCCCGGCCTGATGTTCGTCTCCGTGCTCCCTGTGTTCAACGGCATTGGCGGCATCTCCAGACTGATCGTCATCTTCTTTTACGTGGCCATCCTCTTTGCGGGCATCTCCTCCATCATTAACCTGTTTGAGACGCCTGTCAACTTCCTGCAGCAGCAGCTCCACCTGAAGCGCTGGATGGCCGTGGGCCTCATCCACGTCGTGGGCCTGATCGTGGCCCTGCTGATCCAGCCCTGGACCTCCCAGTGGATGGACATTGTCTCCATCTACATCCTGCCGCTGGGTGCTGTGGCCGCCGGCATCATGTTCTTCTGGGTCATGAAGAAGAAGGATGCCCTGGCTGCCGCTCAGCTGGGCTCCGACAAGCCCATTATGAAGTGGTTCATGCCCTTCGGCAAGTATGTCTTTGTCCCCCTGTGCATCGCCTGCTTCGTACTGGGCATCTGGTGGGGCGGCATCGGCTGATCCAACCGGCCCACAGCGCGAGCATGCAGTCCACAAAAGCAAAGGAGAAAAAATCTGCAGTCCCGCGTTGTAGCGCCCCTAAAGGGCTATGATAAATTCCACACGCCGCTGCCCATGGCTGAGGCTGCACAGAAGGCAGAATCCTGCCACCAGGAGCTGATCAAGCGGCTGGACAAATCGGAGCTGCGGTTGGTGCTGCGGATCATCGACGCCAAGGATAAGATCGCCGAAGCGCAATCTCTGGACAGCTTTCTTTGCGGCTTCCATCTGGCCTGGAGGCTGTCCCAAGAGCTGGAGCACTACATGAATGATCGCCCGGTGCCGGAAGTCCCTTCCGACCCGGGCGATTATGCCTGATCGGTATGTTTAGGCGGTGAGGCAACTCCGCTCACAGATATAACTGCTGCCCCTGGCCCTGCTCCATCCGCTGTGCCTGCCGCTGCTTTATCTGCTCCAGCAGGTCCTGCGGGATGGAATCAATAAACGTTTGACACGCCCGTAGCTCATCCATGAGCTCCAGGTTCTGTTGCTGGCTCTCCTCTTGGGCATCCAGAGCCCGGAACATGGTGCTGCGGGAGCGAATGAGCTCGTCCCTCATGCGCTGGAGCTGCTCATCATAGGGCTTCAGCTTGGCCTCGAACGCGTTGATCTGGGGATACCACTTGTCCAGCAGCTTCAGAATTTTCTCCCTCTGCTTCTTCGCGTTCAGTGTGCCGGTCTGCTCCAGCTCGGCGCGGATCTCCACCATCTCTTGGGTGAGACGGTGGGACTGCTTATAGAGCCAGGTGGGGATGTGTTTCCGCCTGGTGACGGCGGCGGACTGCCCCCGCTCCAGTTCCGGGAACTCCGCCGCCATGTGGTCGTGGAACTTGTCCTGCCACTCCACCAGCTTATCCCGTCCGCCGATCACCTCCTTGGCGGATAGCCGGTGGTCCTTTGTCAGCGGTACGAAGCACAGGTGCATATGTGGGTTGCGCTCATCCATGTGTACCACGGCGGAGAAGATGTTCTCCGCGCCCACCTCCCTGCTGAAGAACTCCAGCGCCCGCTCGAAGTATCTCCGCACCTGTTCCGGCGGGAGCTGCGTCAGGTAGTCCGGTGTGGCGGTGACGATGGTGTCGATGAACTTCACGCTGTCCCGGCGCACCTTGAGCTTCGGATTTTTCCGCTGGGCCTGTTCGATGCGGGACTGGATCTCTGCGTAGTATTTGTGTCGGGGCTCCACCAGGTGGTAGTTGAGGTGGGAGCGGTCTGTGTCCACATCAGGGTTGCTGGCATAGCGTGGCTTCTTCCGTTCGTGGTGTTTCTCGATGGCAGAGGCCGGTCCGCCTTTTCGTTTCTCGAAGCGCATAATGGCGTAAGGCATCACACAAGACTCCTTCCGTTGAGATGGTAGATGCACGGTGGACGTAGGCGTTTTCACATACCGCCCTGCCATGCGGAACCCGCCGCAAGAGAGGTGGTGCTGAAATCGGCAGGCTGGCGCGGCGGCGGTTTCCCCGCCCACGAGAAATGCCCGGCCCCTGCAAGGAGGGCCGGGCATTTTCGCGTGCGGTTGTCAGGGCGGTATAACGCACTATACCTTGCCGCCCAGAAGGCGGCAAGGCGTGCGCCCGGGGACACCCCGGGACCCCATTTTGCGGCTTCGGACTCGAATACAGCGGGCCCTGGCAGGCCCCGCCGTGTTCGGCCCTTTGCCGCCGTTTTTGCCGCCGGTGGACCGGGGGTGGGGCAGGTACCCGCCCCGGCGGCAAAAACCCGCCTGCGGGCTGGCTGCGGGGGACGTGGGGCTGGAGACGGGGACAATACGAAGCTGCCCAAAAGACCGTCACCCGCGTGACGGCCCTCCGCATTGTCCGTTCAGGTTCCCTTCTACCGGCTACACAGGTGCCGGTGTTAAGATCAAAAACAGAGGAAGGAACAGGGAGCATCATGGCGGAGACACTGCTCGCCGGGGCTACTTCTTCTCTTCCCTGACTTTGAAGTCTGTAAACCTCCGTCCTAGATCGTTTGATTATGGATCACTCTGTACTTGATCGATCCATATTAGATTCTGCCGACTTCTCCGGACATGGTCTCACCGTACCTGGATTTCCCGTACCTGGTGAACCCGTACCAGGCGGCTGCTCATAGATCAGATACTCGATGTCCTGGATCTGCCCGCCGGGCCCCCGGAGCTGACGGCGGATCACGTAGCCCTCCTTCTCCAGCTCCCGCAGGGCACCCCGGATGGCGTCCACGCCCTCCCGGCAGATGGCGGCCAGGCCCAGGGTGCTGTAGTTCCAGTCCTCCGGCAGGGACAGCATCATGGACAGCAGCCCCTTGGCCTTCAGGGTCAGCCGCTTGTCCCGCAGATGGTGGTTGCTCATGACGGTGAAGTCACGGGTACGCTCCACACGAAAGACAGCCATTGTGTTCATTCCTCCTTTCGGACGGCATGACAAAGCCGCGGCACCCGGTTGGGATGCCGCGGCTTTTGCCGTATATTTTATTGTGAGCAGCCATTGGACTATCCTATCAGGCGTTCAGGAGAAAATCTGTCAGCTTGATGATCTTGATCCCGTCCTCCGTCATGGGATAGTCACAGCTTCCGGCAATGACGATTTTTTCATAGTTGTCCCGGATCATCCGCAGAGGGGCCAGCTCCCGCTCCCGGGTGGCCGGTTCGTTCATGGACTCGGTCACCTGGATGTACCGCTTCTCCTCCGCATTGGCGGCGATAAAGTCCACTTCCCTGTTGTCCACTTTTCCGATAGCCACATCGTAGCCCCGGCGGAGCAGTTCGAAGTAAACAACGTTCTCAATGATGTGTCCGGTGTCCATGTCCCGGAAGCCCAGCAGATAGTTGCGCAGGCCAATGTCCACGATATAATATTTGCCCAGGGTGCGGAGATACTCCTTCCCCTTGATGTCGAATCGCTTGATCTCATAGAAGATATAGGACTCCAGCAGCGCGCCAACATAGGCCTGGATGGTGTGGACAGAGGGCCTGCCCTTACGGTTCTGGTCCAGCAGCTTTTCGTTCACGAGAGTATTGCTGATGGATGTGATGGAGGTGCTGTTGCCAATATTGTCGGTCAGGAACATGATGATCTTCCGCAGCAGATCCGGGTCGGTGATCTGCCGCTGACCGCGGCGGCGCTCCCGTTCCAGGATGTCCCGTACCACGACCGTGGAGTAGATCCCGTCCAGCAGGGTCAGCGCCTTATCGGTATCCAGGCCCACATCTGCGATCCCGGGCATTCCGCCGAAGCGCAGATAGGCGTCCAGCAGCTCCTGGGGCTCATAGCTCTCGCCGTCGGCATCGTAGATCCGCTTCCGTATTCCTCCGGCGGGGCTTTTGCTCTCCCGAACCGTATAGCCGTGGAAGTCCAGAAACTCCCGGAAGGACAACGGAAGCATCTTGATCTCCACGCTCCGTCCGGCCAGGTAGGTGGCGTACTCCGAGGACAGCAGATAGGCGTTGGAGCCGGTCACATAGATGTCGCAGTCGAAATCCACCCGGAAGGAATTCACCGCATCCTGCCACTGGTCGATGCGCTGGATCTCGTCAAAGAACAGATAAGCGCGCTTCTTCTCCGGCAGCCGCTCCTTCACATACCGGTACAGTTCCTCCACAGTCATTCTGCGGAAGTCCATGGATTCAAAATTCATCTCGATGATCTGGTCATCCGCCACACCAGTATCCCGCAGATGAAGGATCATCAGCTTCATCAGGCTGGATTTTCCGCAGCGCCGGATGCCTGTGATGATCTTCACCGGCTCGGTATCCTGAAACGCGATCAGCCGGTTCAGGTAAAGGTCACGGAGGCGCAGCTCACTTCCACTTTTCAGCATCCTATCACCTCTGGTTGCAGTGTAGCATAAAGAAATTGAAAAATCAAGTTTATGCTATTGATTGCACAAACTTCTCCAAAAACAAACCTATATGCTCCGCTTTCGACAGGGCGAAAAATAGCTCTGAACATAGTCAACACGGTTTCCCGCTAACACAACGCTCACAGTTTTCCGGAAAATCTGCTTTGGACCGGCAAATCCGCAACCATCTGAATTGGCATGAAGAAACGCCGCAGCCCCAGTAAAATCAAGGAGTTGCGGCGTTCTGAAACGCTCACAAGGGAACACAAAATTCACGGTAGGACACTGCCTTCCAACGACTCGAAATCAAGTTGTCCGCAAGGGCACGTGGGTTCGAATCCCACCGCTTCCGCCATGGGTGAGTCCTTATAGGACTCACTCATTTTTTCATAATTTGTAAATTCATTTTGAAAGTTGTACAGAAATTTACAACTTTTTTCTTTTTCCAGCCTATATGTAGAAGCCTGATTTTACATGATAGGAGGAAATATGATATATTACAAACGATATACGGGAAAGCTGCTTCCGCAGAAAACGGCAGAGCAGCCAAGCTGGGTCCAATGGACGCACCATTCAGAGGGCAAAACTCACTGTGAGGAATGCTTAATGTTGGATGGTTGTTGGTTTCAGGAAGAAAATGCTCCGTCTTGTCCACATCATCCATACTGCCACTGCACATTAGACCCGATTCCCTATGCTGTGGTTTTGATGAATACAACATCATATAGCGATTACAGCAAATTTGATCCCTATCTATTTGACCCAGAAAATACATATAGACATGGAAAAAATCGAGCATTTGAAAGTTGGGGCTATTCTGCTTCAGATTCTACGTGGCTTAAGAATCAAAGTGAGAAACAGGCACTTGAAAAATATCTATCCGGTGACTATACGTTAGGAAAGTTGGATAGACGAGGCCAGCGAATTGATATCAGAGTTACGATTCCCAGAAAAGGCAAATCAGGCAGCGTGTCATTTATTACTGGATGGATGCTTATGCCGAACGGAAAACTCAAATTGAATACGCCGTATGGGGTAAAATAAAATGAAGATGATGGATTGCGTAGAAGTGATGGTAGAAAAAGATTGCTATGCAAAAGAAGGCGTTCACAAGGGAATGCAAGGGGTTGTCTGGGAGAAGGAGCCAAAAGACGGCTGTTGGGTCGTCCTCTTTCCTCAATGTGGAGATAAGGAAGATATTGCAGACCTCTACATGAAAGAAGAGGATCTGAAATTGATTCCTGTTATGTCTCCAGATGTAAATGAGCAAATCAAGGCGCAATTTGAAAAAGAAGCCGATCAGACAAAATCATTTGCCGAAAAGCTGGATGATCTTTCTAATTATCGTATCTAATGGGATAAAAGCCTCTTGCTTGCTGCGCTAAAACCATTGATATGACTGGATTTTTCCAAGTCCTATAATTACACTCCGACCACGTCGGAGCAAGCTTTGTATCGCTTGCTCCGACTTTTTTACAAAAGTCAGAGCGCGCTCACGCCGCTGCTCATCCTTTCCAAATCACAACCGCTGCGCTGGGTTGTGATTTGGTATCGCCGCTTCGCGGCGTTTTTTGATTTTATAGAAATATCGGTTTTGACCGTCCTTTGCAGAAATCCCTTGAAACGAAATGGTTTCAAGGGATTTCTTTTTTAGCTTTACAATTTATGCTACGGGATAGAAACATAAAACAGTGCCGGACCTCTAAGAATTTTGCTGCCAGCTTTACTTTGGAATCCAGGGTAACAGTGAATACAAACAGTGCAGTGCTGGTATTGCCTCCGGAGACACTTCTCGTACAGGCTCCAGAATTCCCAAACACTTTTCTTCAACCATAAGCTGCCCACTTTCCAGGCCATGGTCACCGGGCCGCTGAAAGAAGCTGGCGCTACTCGCTTTATCCTCATTCATACCATCAGCAGTGCACAGAACTTTACGGGAACCATTCTCGTTGACGTTATAGTAACCAAAATAGCCATATTTTCGTAGCCGATACCCCAGTTTTGAGACAGGTGGGAACAGCCGCCCTGCAAAGAGCAGTTCTGCCACGCCTCAATGTGGACGAAAGTATGATAGACACGGCCTATTGGTTCGAATCCAGACCGTGTCAGTGGCGGCGGAGCCGCTCACGTTACCTCTGGATCTGGGCCCAACGGTGTGACTCAGGCATTCACTCGGAAAATAGATAGACGGAATACCACACACAGAAGCGCAAAAAGTCCAGCCTATTTGGAAATAAATTATAGCAAATGCCGGAATGGCAAAGTAATTACCCGCAGGACAGCATACATGGCCTCTTTTCCCCAACTTAGCTTTCTAGGAACATAACTTGGGCCATCTTCTATAGAGCCATCAGGACTCATGTGTCGGCTGCTTTCCTTCAGTACATCGAGTTGAGCACGGATCTGAGCATTTAGCCCCGGGCTTTTGATCGCAAGCATTAGCTCGGTGTCCAGATAAACACTCCTCATATCAAAGTTGCAGGAACCTGCGAGCGTCAGATCTTCGCCTATGAGCACGGCCTTAGTATGCTGTGCCTGCTCGCCCAGATATTCATAGATATGGGTGCCGGTGCTGCGGAGATGCGTTTTCTGATTTAAGTAGTCGGTGCAGCCAAAAGGATTTGTCCCACTTTCTACGGCATTGATCAGAATATCTGTTCTGGTACCCGCAGCACAGACAGTCCGAAGGTCCTCGTACATATCCTTACTGCATATAATGTAGGGCGTCTGAACCAGAACGTTACTGTCCTGCGCCATAGCGTCTACCATGCGGGCCCACAGGATTGGTGTCTTATTTTCCGGCTCGATTGGATTGGACCATAGCTCCACACTATATGCCGCCAGTGTGGCGGACTCCCATTCTGCTGTAGTCAAACTGTCTGTAAAGACTTCCGGGTAACGTTGGGCGGTCTGCTCATAACAGCCAGCCAGATCGCTTTCACACCTTGAATCTTTAAAAACCTTACAGCATGGAAGCGCCCACACCGCCTCAAAATAATTCATCAGCTGTTGATAGGACTGGCCTGCCCCAGGCTCGGTTTCATATACTAAAATATCCCGGTCCACATTGTAGTGTTCTTGGTAATTGCCCAGGAAGCGGTTATCTGTATTTCTACCACCCAGGATATAGGCAAAGTCATCAGCGATCAGATACTTATCGTGCATCCGATAGTTGATTTTCCACGGGGTTAGAAGGTTGATCGGGTTGTAGAGCCGGATCTCCACGTTCTCATGGCTTGACAACTGGCAAAGGTTCCTACTCATGGGAAGGAAATGTCCGCCATTGATGCCGTCCAGAAGCACCTGAACCCTGACACCGCGCTCGGCTGCCGCCCAAAGTGCGCCAATCACATCCTGGCCGCTTTCCTCATCCCAAAAATCAAACGTGGTGAGTATAATCCGCTCCTTTGCTTCCTCAATAAGCCGGAGCCGCCACAGCAGGGCATCAGAGTTGTCGTCGATGCTCCGCACCCGCTCTGGTGCGGTATGTTCATAGCGGATATCGTTCAGCCAATCTTCGGGAGTGGCCCTTTTGTGAAACGCCGGTGGAATGACTAGACAGAGAATGATGAATAAAAGCCACACAAGGAGCACCAGAGCGACATTCTTCACAAACCGTTTCATTTATCTGACCTGCTTTCATATTGACGCCCCAGGGATTCCCGCCTGCTCGGGGCACTCATTGCTCTAGTCCGGCGCATGCCGGGGACAAGATAGGGAGTATCATATCGCCGTGGATGATGTGAAAAATTGCGGCTGCTGAAAATAGAAAAAATGCGGGCAGGAAAGGGAAAAGAAAGTTGAGCACTGGCCGTTCCGCGATAACATTGTTGCAAATAATATCATACAATTTGATGGAATTCAAGGTGTGTGGGGTTACTATCTGTCCCCAACGGAGCGGAGGCGAAGAACAGCGGTCCACAGTTCCTTGCTGGCCGGTTTGGTACCCACACAATATTTTTATCGCTAAAACCGCTGCTGCAAAAAGAATATTTTCGGGCAGACGATGGTTCCATTTCTGATAAAGTATGCTATACTATAATTTATAATTGCTTTTATACATAGCGTTTATGGGATTCACGCTCTGTATGTATGTTTCAGTATTCAATCGGATAAGGAGAGATGCAGACGCTGTAAGATGCCTTTGAAACAGGCGGTATCTACATCTCCTAAGAAAGCCAGGGCTATAGAGCAGCCGATGGATCGGGAAGGGTGAAGTTATGAAACTTGCAGAGGCTTTACAGGAACGCGCAGATCTGAACCGGAATATTGAACAGCTCAAAAACCGTTTGAGCAGCAATGCGCTGGTGCAGGAGGGCGAGCAACCGGTGGAATGCCCGGAGAATCTAAAACAGGAGCTGGATGCTTCCATTTCTCGCCTGTCCTATTTGATTGCGAGAATCAATCGGACCAACTGCCAGACTGTGGTTGAGGGGCAGACTCTGACAGAACTGATTGCCCAAAAGGATGCCCTGTCCCTCAAACTCCATGTATACCGGGATGTTGTGTACGCGGGAAGTCAGATATCCTACCGCGCCAGAAATACGGAGATCAAGATCCGGTCTGCGTTCTCTGTGGCGGACTGGCAAAAGGAGATCGACCGGATGTCCAAAGAACTGCGCCGGCTGGATAACCGGCTGCAAGAGAGCAACTGGAAGACCGACTTAGTGGAATAGGCCAAAGTGCCTGGTAGCAGAAGCAGGGCGAATGCCGCGCGGCGACAGCGTAAGTCGCATCATGGATACACGGAAGGGCACGTGCGAGGTTCGAGTCCTCAAGAATTGTTATGCCCCGACTGCGTACAGATGTATTGTAACGGATGATTGTAATGACCGGGTATTGACTGCGTCTGCGAGGGTGGGAATGGGGATGCTGTTCCAATGGCAGCATGGATTGGCAGGTTGGCCTTTGAACAAAAAGATCCGGCTGTGGATAACCCAAAGCATCCACAGCCGGATCGGTTATTTCAGCGTGTCGCTGTTGTTCAGAACCAGGGAGCTGTAGAGAAACAGTACATCGCAGTTTTCAAAATCAATGAACTGCCCGAGGTAGTCCGGCTGGATGTAGCGAATATCCACCAGAGTGATCCTGGAGTATCCGCTGAGCAGCAAAGGCGCAATGCTGGAGCCAAAAGAGTCGCGGAACAACACCAACTCCCGGCCGCTTTGGGCGTAAGGATTTTCCATGGTAATCAGAGACAGAGAACCGGAGAGGAAGATTTCATAGGGGTCCTTTCCCATGGCACGCTCCATGTCGTACACCGTTCCGGTTCGGTTGTTCTGGTAATCATACACCGTGCAGTCCCGGATGGCATCGTTGATGAGATAGTGGATGGACTCGGGGGCCAAGGGGAGGGCCGATTGTCCGCAGTAAACGCCGTAGAAGTCCCGCTCCAACACGGACTCTTCGTAATTTTGAGTCAAGGTGACCCCCATGGCTTGGGCCAGCCGCTCCGCCACATCGGTGATCCGCTCCTGCCGCCAATGGGTGTCGGTCCTGTAATAGTCGTCCCGCTCCAACAGGTCTGAGATGGAGATATAGTCGGCAAAGCCAACCTTCTGTGCCATCAGGGACTCCAATTGCGCATAATCCATGGAGAGGTGCCCGCTCTCCCGGGCCAGAAAGCAGTTCTTGTCCGGGATTACGGAGAGGAACACCCGATTGCTGCCGTTCAGGTATTTGTCATAGAGGTACTGGAAGCGGCCTGCCGCCCGGTCCAGGGAGGACTCGTTCAGGGGGTATTCCACCGCGGCGGCGAAGCCGTCGGAAACATAGATCCCATTGTTGTCCTGCCGGTGGAACAGGCCGGTGGCGGACAGGGCTTTCAGTGTACGGAACTGGTCCCGGAAGGGAAAATGATCCTGGGTGTAGGTTTCAAAGCCGGACATGAACCGCCCGCTCAGTACGGTATCCAAGGTGAACGCCGGCATGGCGGCCAGTTTCCTCCGCTCACTGTCCGAAGTGGCTTCCTTGGGGAGAAACAAACAGGCCAGAAAGGCCACGGCCAGAAGCAGCCCAAACAGGATACAGACCGTCAGGTTTTTCTTTTTGCTATCCATGGTATCCTCCTATCAAAACCGGAAGTATAGGAATGGGTTAAAGGAGCCGTCCACCAGATAGCCGGTCATGACCAGCAGCAGTACAAACAGTGTAAAGGGTTCCAGTGCGTTGAGGACCTTACCGGCGGTGGGGTACTGGGAGAGGCGGACTAGCCCATTCCGGAGGAGGGGGGTGGCTCCAAAAACGGCCAGAATCAGCACCAGAGCGAAGCTGCGCAGACAGTAGACCGCCTCTGCAGAAACCAGCGGGATACCGCCGGCACCGAACAGACCGCCAATGTCGGAGAGGGCCTGCCCCATATTCTCCGCGTTGAAGATCACAAAGCTGATCACGACGAAGAATACTACATAGAGATGGGCGAGGGGGCGGCATTTCGAGAGAGGTTTCAGCAGCCACAGCTTCTCCATGATCAGAAGAACGGCGAACATCAGTCCCCAGACAACGAAGTTCCAGGCTGCCCCGTGCCAGAAGCCGGTCAGCATCCACACCACCAGAATATTCAGCAGTTGGCGGGCCCTTCCGACGCGGTTGCCGCCCAGCGGGATATACACATAATCCCGGAACCAGGTACCCAGCGACATGTGCCAGCGGCGCCAGAACTCTGTGATGCTGGCGGAAATATAGGGATAGTTAAAGTTTTCAAGGAAGTGGAAGCCAAATACTTTGCCTAGGCCGATGGCCATATCGCTGTATCCGGAGAAGTCGAAATAAATGTGCAGGGCAAATGCGACGGCGTATAGCCAGTAAAAGAGCACGGACTTCTCATCGGACGCCCGGAACACGCTGCACAGCTCTCCCAGTTGGTTGGCGATCAGGATCTTTTTCCCCAATCCAATGAGAAAGCGCCGTACCCCCTCGGCAGCCAGAGCGGTGGAGTGGGAACGGTGTTCCAACTGCTGTGCAATGTCGGAATAGCGGACGATAGGCCCTGCAATGAGTTGGGGAAACATAGCCACATAGGCTGCCAGGTGGATCAGATTTTTCTGAGCTGGCTCACCCCGGTATACATCCACCGTATAGCTGATGATCTGGAAGGTGTAAAAGCTGATGCCAATGGGCAGGGCGATGCGCAGCAGGGGAACCCCCAGTCCGGTGGCCGCGTTGAAGTTTTCCAGGAAGAAGTCTGCGTATTTGAAGTACAGGAGAAAGGACAGGCTGACCGCCACGGAGAGCCCGCAGACCAGTTTGGCCCCTTTTTGGCCCCGGTACCGCTCCTGTAAGAGGCCGAAGCCATAGCCGGACAGGATGGAGGCCAGCATAAGAAGGACGTATTTAGGCTCGCCCCAGGCATAGAAGATCAGGCTGGCCAGCAGGAGCACTGCATTTCGGAAGCGGGCCGGAGTGAGAAAGTATACGGCCAGAACCAGCGGGAGAAAGTAGTATAGAAATGGGATGCTGGAAAAAAGCATAGAAAACCTTCCTTAACAGCAACGTACGGGGCGGCTCCCTGGCGAAGAGGCCGCCCCGCAACGCTATATAATGTTATATTGAACTGGCGGTTCTCAGCCCTCTACCACCGGGGTGTCAATGATTGCCTCGGCTCCGTCCAGGGCAGAGAGCGCGTTATCCTTGAAGGTTTCCACCAAATCATCCGCGCCATACGCGGCAATGACATACTGGCCGTCCACGTTGATTACGACTAAGGTATCCGGCATACCGCAGATCCACTGCTTCGCCAGGATTCCCTCCTTGAGGGCGTCGGCGAACTCGTCGGCACTCACATCGCCGGTCAGGTGATAGGCCGCGCCGGTAAAGGTGTTGGCATTCATCATGTGGATCATAGATGCCGCGTCATCAATGTGGGTGGTCTCGCTCTCCGGAAGGCTCAAGGTGGAGGTCAGCTCCTCGGTCTTGGATACGTCAAAGGCGCCTGGGGCATCTGTGGTCATGTGCTCCGAATCGCCGCCGCCGATGGGGAACTTTTGATCCTCTGAATACACCCCATAGACCGTCTCCAGAACCTCCACCGCACTGGAGTAGGAAGAGGTGGAGCCGTCTCCGCTTCCGCCGTGATTGCTGCTGCCATTGTTGCCGCTGCATCCCACCAGGGAGATCGCCATTGCCGCACCGAGAATAAAAGTGATCATCTTTTTCATAATACATGGTCTCCTGTTCTGCATTTATTTGGGTGACTGATTTTGCTGAAGGTCATACCCTCCATCGTCACGCATGGAGAGTACATAGGTAAGCTGTTTGCCATTGGTTTTCAAGGTCAGGGAAAACATGGTGTCCTCTGTGCCGGAGAGGTCCCAGTAGAGCAGAACGTCTTCGGAGATCTCTGCTTCGGTGCCGTCTCCGAGGAGTTCGCCCTCCGGATCAAACAGGCTGAATTCACCGCCGGAAACAGATACCCGGGTCGTTTCGCCGATTTCCAGCGCCAGAGGAATTCCGCCGGAGACTTCCCGAAGTCCGGATGTCATTTGAGGATGGTCCGCCGGAATGGAGACCGGTTCCGCCCCAATGGGTACGCCCTGATACAAGAGGGCGGTTTCCCCACGCACAGCAAAGGGAGGGAGAGCGGCAATAAACAGGACGGCTGCGCAGGCGGCAGCGGCCAGAGATCCAAACGAAATCCATTTCGTTCTGGTGCGTGTCGGCTCCGGCTTTTGTTCCAGGCGCATGACCTGCTCCCGGAGCTCCTCCGGCGCTTTGATCCTGCGGTATGCCTCTACATCTTTTTGATCAAACATATTCATTCCTCCGTTCCAAGGAGTGCTTTGATTGCCTGCCGGCCGCGGGTCAGACGCATTTTGACTGCGGAAACCGAGATGCGCAGGCAGCGTGCGGTTTCTTCCACTGAAAACCCTTCCAGATAGTGGAGCACCACCACCTCATGCAGCTTGTCCGGCAGGCTCCGAACGGCGGCCAGAAGTTCGGATGTTTCTGAATCCTCCGGCGAGGCGATGTGTTCCGCATCTTCTAAAGGGGTATACCTGCGTACCGCGTTGCGGCGCTGGAGATCCCGGCATTTATTGATTGTAACGCGCAGCATCCATGCCCGTTGGTGGGACGTATCCTGGAACGTAGGCCGCTTCGCCAGATAGACCGCAAACACATCGTGGACGACATCCTGAGCGTCTTCTGAATGGCTCACATAGGTCAGTGCTGTCCGGAACAGCAGATCGGAATATGTTTCGTATAGCGCCGTTAAATCAACCGTTTCTCCATGACGCAATGTTCTTACCTCCTGTTCTATACACGCATGGCCTGGCCGCCAGGTCACATTTCCCTCCACATTTTTTGAGAAAGTTATTAAATATTATACCACGTTCCTTGTGGGCGCGATAGAGCGCGAATATTAGAAACAAAGCAGCTGCTGAAAACTTTTTAGCTGGATTTGCGTCTATAATGTGGAGACGCCGCAAATCTGTGCTGGACGATAGCTGACAGATTTGCTCCGGAACATATATGCTCTGTTAGATACATCTCAAATTCACAGGCAATTATGAAAGGAACTCAGATTGATATGAAGAAAAAACGATTCGCTACAATTGTGGCAGCACTCTTGGTAATTTCTCTGGCTAGCTGTAGTACACCTGCTGGGAGCTTACCCTCCGCGCCTGACGGTTCCCATGTGCCGGAAAAAACACAGGCCCTCTATTCCAATTTGACGGATGACAGCTCCAGGAGGGAGGTCGTGGATGCGCTTCAGGCCCACGGCGTATCTCAGGAGCAGACCGATACCCTGCTGGCCTGGGCAGACGACTTTAACGCCCGGGTGACCACGCCCACCCTCACGGAGGGCTTTACCGCCATGGAGGGTGACTTTGTTGACTACAGCTCACTTTTGTTTGACATTAAGGAACTGCCAGACGGCACATTTTTTATGGAGGCCAATTGCCGCCTGACCGCGTTCCTGTTGATGCGGGATCAGCTCCAGACCTGTGGGACTGCGGATGAGAGTGATACCTATCTAATGTTTGACATTGAGGCCATTGACACGCAGAAGGAATACCAGCTCAGTTCAGAAGCACGGGCCGATTTCATTACTCTGTTCAATGCCGTACCTCTGGAGGGGGCGGCGAACCAGGAGGAACACCTTGCCCGCATTGAGGAAGCGTGGTCGGAGCGTGGCATACAGGTGGACAGCGCCAAGGGAATGTCCCTGATCGAGGTATATCTGCATTCCCCACTTGACGGGGTCCGCTTTGTAGGACATACCGGCGTATTGATGGAGACGGAGGACGGACTGCTGTTTGTGGAGAAGTATGGCCCGGCTGGTCCCTTCCAGGCGACCAAATTTGAGAGCCGGAACGCATTGGAGCACTATCTTCTGGCCCGTCCGGACCTATATGGAGACGAGACGGAGCTGCCGCCTATTGTGCTGGAAAATGGGAAGATGATGGAGATATCCTGACCGGGGTACGGGTATCCGCAGTAGACACGGCCAAAAATGTCCGATGGGAGACCCACCGGACATTTTTCATATTCGTTTATTTTAGCCGCATTTTTGAGTACGGCGCGTTCCTGTACCTCACCTTAGCCAGTACACTGTCAGCAGTGAGGAGATGTAGCCAGGTTAGAGCCTTAATTTTTGCAAAAATATGTCGATATGATACATGAAACCATTAAGAGCAGAGGGAAACTGAAATACTACTGTAGACAGAGAAAGGGCGTGGTATAGGTGCGATATCTGGTTTATCTCTTTGGATGCGCTCTGTTGGTCGGAGGTGGGGCAGTCTGTTCAGTTACACCGTCCGGAATCAGACTGGATGTTGCAAACTTGCTGTCGCTTCTGGATTATACAACGCTGGCGTTTCTGCTAATCGCGTGCGTACTGGTTCTTCTGGGGAACAACTCTTTCCGCGCTTTTGGTTGGGCAATCCGGGCTATGTTTCAAGAGAAAAAACCTTCCGCCGCCCGTGCGCTGGAGAGTTATCTGGCCTATCGGCAGGTGGCTATAGGATCTTTACTGGCCGGAGGTGCTGGCTCATTGCTTAGTCTGATTAAAATGATGCACAGCCTGGGTGGCGGTAATCTGGAGGAATTAGGGATTGCCCTAAATGTAGCATGCCTGTCTCTCGGATATGCCATCTTTTTGAATCTGCTATTACTTCCGGTAGGGTTTCTGTTGCGAAAGACGTTGGGAGAGATAGAACAGGCGGATAAGGTAGACCAAGCTGCGGGAACTATTTCGGTGCGGCGAAAGCGCCGTAGAGCAGGGTGATTGGTCGGGGTGAATTAGGGCATCTGTTTACCTGCCGGGCTGAACTATATAGGAAGATAGATATTTTTCTCTGACAGGAGAAAACACATAGGCCGCAGCTTCTGCGATTGGTGTAAAAAGAGAACTGCCCTTCCGTACGCCGCCCTTCCGGGCTGGCGGTTCGGAAGGGCAGTTCCAGTTCTGTCGCCTGATAACCGAAGCCGACATACTGCTCTGTCATGCTATTTCAGATGAAGAAAGCCCCGGATACATACCTGTTCTGATCTACCCTTATCTAATCGAGAAATCCATCATACCATGCCAAACGCCATTTGTGACACCGTACGTAAATCAATTGAGGACTAGCTGGGCATTTTGGAAGGTTCCCAGCCAGTCGAGGTTGAGGGGAATGGGGGTAAGGAAGGTATCAGGTCGGACGGCCTCCCCATGAAAATCGCTGCCCCCCGTGATATGGAGGCCGTATTTGTCTGCAAGACGCAGATAGGCGGCGGTCTGTTCGGGGGAATGC
>ERZ838827.181-NODE-181-length-92495-cov-7.865578_pt1 | contig 92495 bp, 76 predicted proteins | sample MGYA00519881_ERZ838827 | MGnify/ENA primary metagenome ERZ838827 (study PRJEB31850, sample SAMEA3708842) | human gut metagenome | biome: human gut; feature: human-associated habitat; material: faeces | place: China | collected 2014 ...
AAGAGAATGGTAACAAATAAACAAAGCAGCATAAAAGGGACAGGAATATATGAATTTAGACCTGTGAGAGTATCTCCTATTAAAGAACATGGGTTTGATGCATATCTTATACAAGGTGGAATAGGTAAATTGGAAGGCGGATATCTCTATGATTTTAAAACAGGGAAATCATACTATTCTTTTGGTGGAAATGCATCAAAAGGGATTCTACCGATTGGAGCAGAAGTGGCTGGATTGCGGCTTGTGTCGTTTGATCAGAGTTTTAATTTGAAGAGACCTGATAATAGAGAAGATATCTTTTCCGGTAGAAGTATTGGAGGGAATGTTTATATTGGATTTGGGGTAGGTGGTTTTACACCAATTAATAAACAATTTGGAACAGTCTGGGTATTAAAATATGGAGTGGGTACACCACAGATAGGTGTTGGAGTTGATGAAACGATAAGTGAGAATGTTATTAATTCCCTTTTTATACAAGAAACACTAAATAAAAAGAATTAATCCTAATAGTAAGCGGTTTATGTAACTGAATAGAAGGGAGAGGCACTTAGTGAGGATTATATTTGATAAGATAAAAAAAGCGAAGTCTATAGTTTTTGTGGGTATTATTGCTATAGTGCTTTTTATTGCTAACCATTTCGAGTCGTTGCAACCTGAAAAAGAAATTAGAAATAGTGTTTCTGCCATTGGTGTATATAAGGAAGAGGGGGAAACAATAAGGAATAATCTTATGTTTTCATATAGAAGTCCGGATGTATACATACTAACAAAAAATTTTGAAGTGTATGCGTCGAGGGATGAGATTGTTAATTATTATAAGAAAAACTTAGTGGACACCGGATGGAAATTTACGGGAAAATCAGAAAATATTGATCACTCGAACAATAGAAAGATAGGGGAATCATTTGATTTCAGAAAAGGGAAATATGAACTGGGATTATATTTTAGTATTCAGGATTTGGAAAATTATAGAATAGACAGTGGGAAGCCTCTAAAATATTCTATAACGGTTCATCCAAAACAGTAGAATCTTCGACAAAAAGAAAATAGAAGAAAAACAGGAATACGTGAACATCCTCTCTCAAGTAGGATACCGCCTCATAGGAGACATAGCAGGACACAAAGAAAACGAACTGTATAAAAAAGCAGAAAAAGCCAGAAAAGAGAATAACAGCATACTGGCGGAGAAATACGAAAGAGAAGCAAAGAAATGGAGCGAAAGCGGAACCAATAGAATCGCCATGCATGGAATCATGGGAGCCTTAGTATCCAAAGAAGCAGGAGCAGGAATGACAAAAGGACTGACAGGAGCAGGACTGAACGCCCTCCTGCAAAAAGAACTGGGAAAAATCAAAGACAAAGAAGTCCATAAAATGGCAAGCGCTGCTATAGGATACCTGGCAGGAGGGAAAACAGGGGCAGCCATAGCCTGGCAGGCAACCACCTTTAACTACCTCACCCATGAACAATATGAACAATATCTGGACGATATGAAAAACGCAAAGACAGAAGAAGAGAAGAAACGATTACAAAAAGACTGGGAAGCCATAGATGAAAGACAAAGATATTCACCAATATCAACGCCCGGTACATATTGGGACTTAAAGACAGGCAGACCATTTACGGTGAAAGAAGGAGGAAGTCTTTTTGAGCCGGTATTAGTTACAGCAACACGTGCACATGGAGAAACCATATTTGAAAGTGCGATGGCAAGCGGAATTAATACAAAAGTTGCCAAGTATCTGGGAGGAGAAACAATTATCGGAGACGCACTTACCTTGCCGTGGGATATAGCCAATGACGCAAACATTGATAAGTATGGAATACGGGGCGCAAGGGATAGAGTGTTGATAGATATTTATGGAACGATAGGATTTGCAAGATTAGCTTATATTACAGGTGGGGTACCAGGTATAATAATTGGCATCGGTGGTGCAATTGGTATTAATGAGTATAAAGATTGGATGATACCGGCATTGACTACTGAAGAAAGAAAACAAGAAGATGCTCAATATATTAGAGATATAAAAGATGAGATGGATTAAGTTATCTGGATGAGGAATGATATATCATGACAGATTTAGTAATAATTTTAGTATATTTAGCAATGATGCTTATATGGATTTTTAAGAAGATAAAGTTTAGAAGCTTAGTTTTTTCTACAACTATTCGAATTATAATTATAAAATTTATTTATTCATTAATTTCTTGTCAGAAAATTCTGTATATATAAAAAATCATTTATCTGAAATGCCAATCCTGCAGAATTAATTTTTTAAAATCTTACTCTCTCCTGTCCTCTCCCCTCCAAAATTTTTCAATCAATTTGTCGGATCGAAACAAACAGATTCAACGAATCACTACCTACCGACTCTTCCCCAAAGCACCCCAACATTAAATAGTAATTTCCGTCCAACAAAAAACAGCTCCCACAAGGAGACGATATCCTATATTTGTGGCCTTAGAACGAGGATTGAATGTGAGCCGTTTAGCGAACATTCAACCCGCAGTGATAGAGTCACAAATATAGAATATCGTCTCCCTGTAGGAGCGTCTGTCTTGCCTACAGCAAATTATTATTTAACAACCAAGTTTACGATTCTTCCCGGTACATAGATTTCTTTACGGATTGTTCCATTGACTTTATCCCCAAGTGCCTCTTTCGCCTTTGCAAGAATCTCGTCCTTATCTCCATCTGGATTGATGGCGATTGTGCATTTGGTCTTTCCGTTAATCTGTACTGGAATTTCGATTTCATCGTCTTTCATAGCTTCCTCATCGTATTCTGGCCATGTTGCGTGGAATACAGAATCGGTATGTCCAAACTGTTCCCAGAGTTCTTCGGAAACATGTGGAGCAAATGGAGCTAATAAGATGATATATGTTTCTAATGTTTCTTTATCTACGCCGCCTTTTTTAGACAGTTCCATCAGTTTATTGTTGTATTCCATGAATCCACTGATTACTGTATTTAAGCTGAAGCTGTTCAGACGGTTTGTGATGTCATGAACAAGTTTATGACGTACTTTGATTAATTCTGGTGTTGCCTTTACATCGTTATCCTTATTGTCAAGAGCAAGCTTCCAGAAACGTTTGAGGAAACGGTTTACACCTTCGATTCCCTTATCATCCCATTCAGAATCAAGTTCTGGTGGTCCTACAAAGAGTTCGTAAATTCTTAAGGAGTCACATCCGTAGTCCCTTACAAGATCATCTGGAGATACGACATTTCCTTTGGATTTACTCATCTTGATACCGTTCTTACCAGTAATCATACCCTGGTTAAAGAGCTTCTTGAATGGCTCATCAAAGTCGATTACCCCGATATCGTTGAGGAACTTTGTATAGAATCTGGAGTATAACAGATGTAATACGGCATGTTCCACACCACCAATGTACATATCTACTGGAAGGTACTTATCTGCCTTTTCTCTGTTTACTAATTCTTTATCGTTCTTGTTATCAACGTAACGTAAGAAGTACCAGGAAGAACCTGCCCACTGAGGCATTGTGTTTGTCTCTCTCTTTGCTGGAGCGCCACAGCATGGACATGTTGTGTTCACCCATTCTGTAATGTCAGCAAGTGGAGATTCTCCTGTTCCTGTTGGCTGGTATTTTTCTACCTCTGGTAACAGTAATGGAAGCTCTTCTTCTGGAACTGGTACTGCACCACATTTTGGACAGTGTACGATAGGAATCGGCTCCCCCCAGTAACGCTGACGGCTGAATACCCAGTCACGAAGCTTGTAGTTTACAGTTTTTCTTCCGATACCCATCTTTTCGATCATGAGAGGCGCTTCTTTTTTCAGTACGGAAGATTCCATACCATTCCACTCGCCAGAGTTGATCATCGTGCCGGATGCCTCGGTATACGCCTCAGTCATGTTCTCGATCTCTTTGCCATCTTTTGCGATAACCTGGATGATCGGGATATTAAATTTCTTTGCAAACTCGAAGTCACGGTCATCGTGTGCCGGTACGCACATGATAGCGCCTGTACCGTAGTCAGCTAATACATAATCAGACAGCCAGATCGGAACCTTCGCACCGTTGATCGGGTTGATTGCATAAGTTCCGGTAAATACGCCGGTCTTTTCCTTATCCTGCAGACGGTCTACGTTGGAACGCATGGAGGAATCGAAAATGTATTTCTCAACTGCCTCGCGGGTCTCATCGGTTGCCAGGCTCTTTGCCATCGCGTGCTCCGGAGCCAGTACCATGAAAGTTGCACCGTACAGGGTGTCCGGGCGGGTGGTGTAAACGGTGATCTTCTCATCGCGTCCCTCTACGCCGAAATCAACCTCTGCACCGTAAGATTTACCGATCCAGTCAGTCTGCATCTTTTTAACCTTCTCCGGCCAGTCCAGTTTGTCCAGATCATTTAAGAGGCGGTCTGCGTACGCGGTAATCTTGAGCATCCACTGACGCAGGTTTTTCTTGGTAACCGGGGTACCGCAGCGCTCACAGCAGCCGTTGACAACTTCCTCGTTTGCCAGACCTGTCTTACAGGACGGGCACCAGTTGATCGGGAATTCTTTCTCGTATGCCAGGCCTTTTTTGAACATCTGGACGAAGATCCACTGGGTCCATTTGTAGAATGCCGGATCTGTGGTATTTACTTCCATATCCCAGTCATAGATGGCTGCGATCTCGTTGATCTGACGTTTAATATTTTTAATGTTGGACTCGGTCGAGATAGCCGGGTGTACGCCCATCTTGATCGCGTAGTTCTCTGCCGGCAGACCAAATGCGTCCCAGCCCATCGGATGGATCACGTATTTGCCGCGCAGCAGCTGATAACGGCTCCATACATCTGAAATAACGTAGCCTCTCCAGTGACCAACGTGCAGACCACTTCCGGACGGATATGGGAACATATCCAGGCAGTAATATTTTTCTTTCTTTCCATCGTTTACATTGATGGGATGTTTTTCCCAGTTCTCGCGCCATTTTTTCTCAATGGCGGTATGATTGTACTGTGACATCTTTGTTCCTCCTGTTTTCTGCTTAACCCACGCTGATTTTTTGCTATTTCCTGTCAAAATCCGGCTCCAGTCTCTAAAATGATGATTCATTATTGCAATCGACTGATCCGTTGGCAGTTGCATAACATCCAACCCTTGCGGACATTCTTTCAATCCGGTAACGTCAAAAACGCCCTGCGTCTCTACATTACCTGTATAGAGACGCAGGGCGAAAATTCCAACTGCGCGGTACCACTCTATTTCACACGGAATCCGTGTGCTCCTCATCGTCCTGTAACGGCGGATGACCGGCTCTGTCTACTCGGGTATTCAAAAACACTTCTTTCAACAGGCTGCTCCCGGACCAGTTCGGCGGCTTCCTTCCGCTGCCTCACACCATCCGGCAGCTCTCTGTAGAAATTTCGCGGCTTACTACTTCCGTTCATTGCATTTGTGCTATCTGGTAGAATAGCATAAATGGGAAGAAATGTCAAGTAACGTGACCTTCTCAAACTTGCACGTGACAGATTCGACGTTCTTTCAATACATGACATTTTCGACAATCTTTCAATCACCGTCAAACCTACACCTGAATCCGCTCTGCCACTTCATCGCCCAGTGCCAGCCGAACCTTTCCATTTCCGATGATCAGACCATCCAGCACACGTCCAAGGACCCGGATACGGCTTCCTTCTTTGATTCCATAGCGCTCCAAAAAGTTCATCACATCCGCATTTCCAAACATCCACTTGATTTCACAGGACTCTCCCGCCTGCACCTTTGCCAACGACTGCATACAACGACCTCCTGACTGATATTCCGCTTTCTGTAACTGTTCAGTACCTTCACAGTCACGCGCAAAAATCCATTAAAAATTGCCTACGGCAATGGGATTTTTGCCTGCTGGTCCATGTTTTCGTACGGTCAGCGCAGTAAATGCGCAGACCTACTGAACAGTTACTGCTTTCTTTACTATTATTATATGCAGTCAGACTATTGTTAGTCAATAGTAATAATTGTTAGTTAATTCTAACAGTATTTAGCCGTTACCGTGAACCATCTCCACACTTCTCCGTCCATCTCCCGGCGGATTCTGCCGCGCAGGCGGAGGTAGTCCAGATGCGCCATGCACTCGCCCACCGCAAACCACTTCTGGGACGGTGGAAATTCTTCCCAGCTGGCGGCACGGATCTTCCAGCGCATCTTTCCAGCCGTCTCATATGCCGTCATACCCGGATGTTCGGCAAGCAGCGCCTCCGTCTCCGCCAGACGCCGCTCATGGTGTGCCAGCAGCGCCTCGATGCGCGCTGCATAATCGCCCGTCTTCCGGTGTCCCGGCAAGGCAAGGCGGACCGGATATTTTCTGGCGAGGCGCAGGCTATCGAGATAATCACCTAATGAATCCTCCGATTCCAGCCAGGAAGTAATATTCGGCGATATATCAAACAGGATATGATCGCCCGTGAACATGATGCCCTGTTTCTTTGCCCAGAACATCGCATTGCCCGGCGTATGCCCCGGCACGGAGATCATTTCCAGCGTGTAATCTCCTACCGTGTATTTCCAGCCTGCCTCAATCGGAACAAAACGGTCATCAACCTGATCCAGCTTATAGCGGACTGCCGGATTGAGCGCCTGCGTTTTCTTCATTTCATCCTCCGGAAATCCCCCGGCACGGAATTGCTCCGCCAGCCGAAGCGGACGCTCTGGTGTAAAACCGTCCTTTAAGATTGCCAGATCGGTTCCGCTGATATAGATGTGGCTGTCCGTCCCTGCCGCCTCCCTGGCAAGTCCTGTGTGATCCGAGTGCAGGTGTGTCAGAAGAATATCCAGCCGCTCCGGACTGCTGCCAAGTGCCCGAAGCCCGGCAAACAGCGCCTCCCGGCATTCCTCGCGCCGAAATCCGGTGTCAATCAGAAGGTCGCGCCCGTTTTCTTTCCCCTTGATCAGGTAACTGTTGAGTTCCCGCAAAGGATTCTGCGGCAATTCCACACCGATCCGCCAGATTCCATCTGCCACCTGTTCTACAAGGGCTTCCCCCTTCTCTATGTTCTTTGTGATTTCTTCTCTTTTATTTTCTTTAAGCATATTTTTCCTTATTGAATCTATTGAATCTTCTCAGCCTTCTGCTTTCTCTTCTCTATGATCCATCGTCCGGAACAGATGTGTGCAAATCAAAATCGCCACCACAATCGACAGATAATCCGCCGCCGGCTGTGCATAGATAACTCCATCCAGGCCAAACATCGCATTCAGCACGAAAATCAGCGGAATAAAAATCAGTCCCTGGCGGCAGATCGTAAGAATCAGCGACGGAAGCGCTTTTCCCATTCCCTGGATCGTATTGATGCAGAGGAATAAGATACCAAGGAGTGGCGCAGAAAGCTGCAGGGCAACCACCATCTGAATACCATACTGGACAACTTCCGCATCATTAATAAACATCTGAATCATTGTCTTTCTTGCGACAATCATAATCAATGTCAGAATCGTTCCCATAATAACCGATACAAGTCCTGTAAATTTGAATACCGACATCAGGCGTTTCTTGTTGCGCGCTCCATAATTATAACCGACCAGCGGCTGGATTCCCACGCAGAGACCAATCTGCAGCAGGACAACAAGCATATTGGATTTCATCGCAACCCCCATCGCCGCTACCGGTGTGTCACCGTAGCCGACCAGCGCCTGGTTCAGGATAATATTGGCAAAGCTCATCAGGATGTTATTTAAGGAAGCCGGAATACCGATCCCTGCCACGCCGGAAGCGATTCCATCTCCCATCTTAAAATCACGAAAATGAATCGACAGTGTCGATTTTCCCCGTAGATAATAAGCAATATAGTAAAGACAGGCCGCAATATTGCCGATGATCGTCGCAAGCGCTGCACCGGTCACTCCCCAGCCAAGCACCAGGATCATGATCGGATCCAAAATAATATTTACTACGGTACCTATCAGGTTTCCGACCATCGATTCTCTCGATGCGCCTTCTCCCCGCAGAATATTCGCAAATGCAGTTGAAAACATAATAAACGGCGCGCCGATTGCAATAATCGCCAGGTACTGTCTCGCAAAACCGATCGTATTTACACTGGCACCGATGAGATGCAGAATGGTTTCCATTCCAAGTACAGACAGGATAGCCACTATGACGCCCAGCCCCAGGGATCCATAGCAGCAGAATGAACTGATATGACATGCCCGATCTTTATGGCGTTCTCCCAGTGCTCTCGATATCGCTGAGCTGCCGCCGATACCGAACAGATGGCCTAATGCCATAAAAATCATAAAGACCGGCGTTGCCAGCGAAACTGCCGCCACCTGCAGCGGATCCTTCGTCTGACCGATGAAAAATGTATCCGCCATGTTATAGATAACAACCACCAGCATGGAAATCATGGTCGGAACCGCCATGGTTGCGACCGCCTTCGGTACGGGTGTTTTTTCAAATAAATCCGTATTTGTTTTCATTTGTCGTAACTCCTCTCTTTCTATATTTGTTGTATTCTTTACAGTCACATTCTCGCGCCGAGCGCGGTCGCTTGCGACATGTTTCTGCTTCGCGCAAGTGCACATCATTGGCACGTTAGTGCCTTTTTGTGTAATAGGGGATTCCAAGGAATTTCCTATTACATAAAAATACAGGCACTTCTGCCTGCTGTGTAAAAGACCAACTCTTAATTATAAACACTTAATTTTATCATAAACACCTATTTTGTCAACTATTTCCGTATTAAACTTATCTTAAAACCCAGCTTAAAAATTGTCTTTTGGAATTGTCTTTGGAAGTTGCAAAAAAGCGCTTTCTGGGATATGATGGAAACTAGAAAATTATGAATTTCATACCGATGGAGGATTTTTACTATGTCTAACAATTACGCAGGCAAATTTGTAAGTGCTGAGACCGCCGTCAAGGCCGTTCAACCGGGCGACTGGGTGGATTATGGATTTGGCGCTGGATTTCCGGAGCTTCTCGACCGTGCGCTGGCAGCACGCAGGGATGAGCTGACCGATGTCAAGATCCGCGGTGGTTTAGTCATCCGCCCGCGCATCGAGGTTGTCGAAAGCGACCCGGATCAGAAAGCATTCAGCTACTACAGCTGGCACATCGGCGATTATGAGCGCAAGCTGCAGACCCGTGGGCTCTGCAAGTTTATGCCGATGATGCTGCGTTCCCTGCCGGAAATGTACCGCCACCACATTCGCGTGGATGTTGCCTTTGTACCGGTTTCCAGACCGGATGCGGACGGCTGCTGCGGACTGGGTATTTCCAACTATGCATGGCGCACCATCTTTGAGAATGCGCGCACCGTCATCTTCGAGATCAATGAGCGCCTCCCGCGCTTACAGGGCGTCGATGGTTCCCACCGTGTCCACCTCTCAGAGGCAGATTTCATCGTCGAGGGCGAGCATGAGCCGCTTCCGATCCGCACCTACCGCGATCCGAGCGCCATTGATATTGAGATTGCCAAACGTGTCGTTGAGGAGATCCCGGACGGCGCTGTCCTTTCCCTGGGCGTCGGCGGCGTTCCGTTTACCGTTGCCAATATGCTGGCACAGTCCGACAAAACCGACCTCGGCTGCCACACCGGCACCATCAGCGATGCTTTTTTAGCCCTCCATAAGGCTGGCAAGCTGACCAACAAGAAGAAGGAAATTGACAACGGTTATTCTACCTGGAACCTTGCCATGGGCTCTCAGGAATTATATGACTGGCTGGATAATGAGCCGCAGCTCTTCCATCCGGCTGACGTCGATTACGTCCACTCCCCGTACCGCATCGGTGAGATGAAAAATGTCATCAGTATCAACGGTGGTGTCGAGCTGGATCTGATGGGACAGGAAAATGCCGAGTCTGCCGGCACCCGACAGCTCTCCGGTATCGGCGGACAGATGGATTTCCTGGAGGGCGCATTCCGCTCCGAGGGAGGCAAGGGCTTTATCTGCCTTGCTTCCACCCACAAGAAAAAAGATGGCTCCTTAAAATCCAACATCGTACCGTTCATTCCGGGCGGCAGCACCGTATCTGCACCGCGTACCATGATTCAGTACGTGGCGACCGAATACGGTATCGCAAAACTGACCGGGCTTACCTTAAAAGAACGAGCGGATGCCATGATCGCCATCGCACACCCGGATTTCCGTGATGAGCTGCGCCGGTATGCGGAGGAGAATTTTAAATAAAAATTGGAAAGATACATCGGAACCGAAACATCAACATTCCATGTTATCTTTGATTATTTGAAAACCAGAATTTTCAACATAGAAAAGCCGTAACCTTATACTTTCGCTCATGAGTTTAATCCCATGGGCGAGTATATCTGATTACGGCTTTTTATTTTTTATGCCTCTTTCTTCGCCCCTATAACAACCATAACCACCATAAACCGGCAGACCAGAATAATCATAGACGCAAAGAGCTGCCACAGCGCGATATGCAGAATCAGGCTGACTGCGTACCCACACAGTGCTGCTCCCATTACCATAGCATATCCACAGCACAGTTCGGAGTGATAGGAATGTCTGGGCGAACCTGCGGTGTAGCTTTCCATCAGTCCATAGAGCACCACATATTCCAGCATACACGGAATCAGCGACCAGATGGTTCCGTCCGGCCGCCTCCAGAACATGGACAGGAAGCTAGAAAAAGCAGTCACCAGCACAAGCGCCGCCCCTGCTGCCCGGTACACTCTCATCTCTTTTACATCCATCTGGAAAAATCCCGCCTGCCGCTCTTTCTGGAGAATCCCGATATATAAAATCAGAAACCCGATGCAGGGCGGCAGCAGCATCACATGGAACAGATTAATATGAATCGAAGCAAGAATCAGACCGGCTAAAATCTTATGATCTCCCGTTTTCACTTAAATGCCTCCTCTTTCAGCAGATATTTCCACACATCAATAAAGCGAAGCTCCCTTCTCTTCCTGTATTCATTTTCAAATGAAAGAACCTGCTCCCCGCCATCTTTGCCGATATATGAAAGCACTGCAACTCCTGAATGAAATACCTGCGGCGACTGGTCTTCCTCTTTGCCAATCCAATGGCTCTGGAACGTCAGCACATCACCCGTTTTTACTGTCATCCGTTTCGGCTCTTCCCCTTCTTTTTGGGCTGGGATGGGCTCTCCATTTAAGGTCATCGAAAAATTTTCCATCTCCCCGGCTGACGCAATGCAGCCTTTTACTTCGATGGTTCCATCTTTCTGAACGGTGTAAACCTGTGTGGCCGTTCCATCTGAATTGGCGCTGGAACTTGGATTTTCCAGGGCGCTCCCGCCCTCCGGATTTGCAATCAGTACCAGATTACCAATTTTTACGTCCGCTGTGTTTCCATCTGAATAGAGCACCTGCGCCCGCGTCAGGATTCTCCACTGACGGATCCCGTTATGCTGCGGATCTTCAATCGAAAGCGTAGCATCCAGGCGATGAAGCGCATACTGTCCCGCTGACTGGACTGTCTCCCGCATTTCCTGCATTTGAAGTTCAGGCAACTCTGAAAAACGAATTTCTCTCACACAGATCTCATCCGTCACATCCGTCAGATAGGCAAAATTTACCTGTGTATACCATACATCCGAAGTTTCATCTGTCTCATCCACACTTTCTTCCCCTAGTGCATATAAGGACACTGTATTCTCCAATTCCATATTCGCATTCAGGTCTTTCACACCTTTGTCTAAAACTCCAACTTTCACATCGGAATCGGTACTTTCTTCTTCAAGCGCCTCACTTGACACAGATGGAACGATTCCATCCTCCGAAGTTTCTACTCCGTCCAGCCCACAGCCCAGATAGGCCGACTGGCTGTAGTGCAGAAACAGCGGTTCTTTCAGCCGGAACGTATACTGGGCGATCAGACCCGCCAGCAGACAAATAAGCGCCAGCACCAGCCAGATACGCACGATCATCCGCTCCGGATGTTTCCGAACTGTTTTTGCCTGTTCTTTTACTTCCATGAGTTCCCCGCTTTTCTCATTTTTCTCTATCATAAAAAGGCCACCCACCTGTCTGTATAAGTTGTTCTCTTTGCAACATTATACCTTTTTACAGGTGGGTAGTCTTTTCTATTTTCTTACAATTTATAGCCTTCTTTTTGAAAATTGCAAAAGAACGCAATTCGTAGCAATTTGGCATCCGCATTCACTGCCTTAACTTCTCGCCTGTCCCATCGATAACATTCGCAGCGCTTTGTTCAATTCAAGCACAGCCTATAACCATATCGATCCGAAAGACCTTACAGAAAGAGAAAGCCGCCGCTGACAGCCTTGATGAATCGGTATCGATCCACTCAGCCGCCTGCGGCGGTTTTCTGCTTATTTATATAAGAATATCATATTTCTGACCGAAACGGTAAGCGCTTCATCTGCCATTATTCAGCTTCTGCTGCTCTCGCCTCCACTTCTCTCTTCTGTACATCGCCCGGAGCCTGCTCGTAGCGGCTGAACTCATAGGAGAATTCACCGATACCGCCGGTCATGGAACGAAGGTCGGTATTATAACCAAACAGCTCGGACATCGGGATATCTGCCTCGATGATCTGTTTGCCGTGATGGTTGGAGTTCATACCGAGAACACGACCTCTTCTGCGGTTCAGATCGCCCATAACGTCGCCGGTGAATTTATCCGGAACGGTTACTTTCAGAGATGCGATCGGCTCAAGGAGAACTGGATTCGCTTCCATGAACGCTTTCTTGAATGCCAGCGTCGCTGCCATCTTGAATGCCATCTCGGAGGAATCAACCGGATGATAGGAACCATCTAACAGGGTTGCTTTCACACCGACAACCGGATATCCAGCCAACGGACCCTTCTGTACGCATTCCTGAACACCTTTCTCAACTGCCGGGAAGTAGTTCTTTGGAACGGCACCGCCAAATACCTTTTCTTCGAATACATACGGTGTCTCCAGATCGCCGGACGGCTCGAAGGACATCTTAACATCGCCGTACTGTCCATGTCCACCAGACTGTTTCTTATATTTGCCCTGTGCTTCTACTTTCTTGCGAAGTGTCTCGCGGAATGCAAATTTCGGTTTGCTGAGCACAATGTCTACTTTATATCTTGCCTGCAACTTGCTGACAACAACTTCGAGCTGCTGCTCGCCGATGCCGTAAAGTAAGGTCTGACGGTTCTCGGTATCGCTGACGCTTCTGAGTGTCAGATCTTCGTCCATCATCTTCGCCAGTGCACTGGAGATCTTGTCCTCATCGCCTTTGGTCTTAGCTGCGTATGCCATGTAGGTATACGGGGTAGAAATCTTCGGTTTGTGGTATACAATCGGAGCCGTGCGGACTGCGATGGTATCGCCGGTCTGAGTAACGTTTAATTTGGCAACCGCGCCGATATCGCCCGCCTTTAATTCCGGAACCTCGATGACATCCTTGCCGCGGAGAACATATACTTTCTGAACTTTCTCTTCAGCATCTTTGTTTACATTGTAGATAACGGTATCTGGTTTTAAGGTACCGGTACAAATCTTCATCAGGGAGTATTTGCCGATGAACGGGTCAACCACAGTCTTGAAAACACGTGCCGATAGGGATACATCGTCATTATATTTAGCGGTAAAGCGCTCTGCGGTCGATACATCGACACCGACACACTCGAACTTGTCCGGTGACGGGAAGTATTTATCGATCGCCTGCAACAAATATGCGAAGCCCTGTGCATTGACACCGGAACCCATCATAACCGGAACGATGTTGCCCTCACTTACGTGCTCACGCAGCGCCTGTGCGATCTCTTCCTGTGTAAATTCTTCACCGGAGAAATAGCGCTCCATATATTCTTCACTCGTCTCTGCCACTGCCTCGATCAGCGCATCACGGATGATGCCGAGGTTCTTCTTGGTGTACTCCGGAATCTCGCATTTCTCATATTCGCTTAAATGGGTGAAACGGCGGCCTTCCATCTTTACCGCATTGACAAAGCCGACAAATTTTTCATTTTCACGGATCGGCACCTGGAACGGCGCGATCTTACGGCCAAACTGTTTCTCCAGTTTTAAGATCAGCTCACGGAAGCTTGCCTGATCGTCATCCATGTTGGTAACGAAGAACAGGCGCGGCAGGTTGTACTCTTCACAGAGTTCCCATGCCTTCTCGGTTCCGACTTCGATGCCAGCCTTGCAGTTTACAACGATGATTGCTGCATCTGCTACACTGATAGCTTCCTCTACTTCTCCCACAAAATCAAAATAGCCAGGGGTATCTAACAGGTTAATCTTGATCGGTCCATCTTCTCCCTGATACTCCAACGGAATCAGCGTGGTGGAGATAGAGAACTGTCTCTTGATTTCTTCTTTATCATAATCGCTGATGGTGGTTCCTTCCGGAACTTTTCCCATTCTCTTGGTAGTACCTGTTACCAGTGCCAGCGCCTCTGCTACCGTTGTCTTGCCGGCACCGCCGTGCCCCAGTAACACTACATTGCGGATTTGTTTTGTCCCATACACGTTCATAGTTAAGTCCTCCCGTCTATTTATTTTGATGTTTTTTTCTTGTATTTTAACCTCTGTTCATATTGTACAAGAAAATAGAGAAAATTTCAAGCAAAACAACACCTTTATACAAAATTTATTCGTTTTATTTTGAAAAGCATTGAAAATGCGACAATTTCCCTGTTCAAAGGCGGTGAAATCAATCGCATTTTCGCAAATTTAGTAATAAACAGATGTAAAAAAAATTCTTTTTCACTTCAACGCGTAAAATCGTTGACAAGTGACTTGTTCTATTCTACAATAATTTCTAGTTTCATTTTTTACTATACTACCTATGAAAGAGAGCGTAATTGCTATGAATACACCGATTAATCATCTTACCGCCGGTTTCATCGGACTCGGTCTGATCGGCGGCTCTATCGCCAGAGGTTTGAAACGCAGCGCCCCGGATATTCAGATCATGGCTTATATGCGGACTCGCGAAAAATTGGAACAGGCACATGCAGACGGCATTGTTGACCTGATTCTGGACGGCGTGGACGAGCATTTAAGCAAGTGCGACATCATTTTCCTGTGCACACCGGTTGAATTTAATGAATCCTATCTGCGCCAGATCCGGCCGTTCTTAAAGGAAGGCGCGGTTGTGACTGACGTCGGAAGCACCAAGACCAGCATTCATGAGACCGTTGCCGCGCTTGGCATGGAAAGCTGCTTCGTCGGCGGACACCCGATGGCTGGCTCGGAAAAGACCGGCTACGAGAGTTCAACCGACCATTTGCTGGAAAATGCATACTATATCATTACCCCGACACCGCACACCCCAGCTTCCCACACTGACCGTATGGTGAATGTGGCAAAGGCGATCGGTGCGCTGCCCCTGGTGCTGGATTACCATCGTCATGATTTCATTGTCGCGGCGATCAGCCATCTGCCGCACCTCATCGCCTCCAGCCTGGTCAACCTGGTACACGACTGCGACAGCGAGGATCAGATGATGAAACGGCTGGCTGCCGGAGGTTTCAAGGATATCACCCGTATTGCCTCCTCTTCTCCGGTCATGTGGGAACAGATCTGCATGACGAACACAGGCAATATCACTGAGGTGCTGGATCGCTACATTGATTCCCTGACGACATTGCGGGAAGAACTGTCCGACCACCAGTCTAGAGCCATCTACCAGCTGTTTGAGTCCTCCCGCGACTACCGGAATTCGTTTGCAGAAACTCCAAAAGGATCGATACAGCCGGAATACGCCTTCTCCGCCGACGTGGTGGACGAGCCAGGTGCTATCTCCATCATTTCCTCGATCCTCTCCGGTAAAGGAATCAGTATCAAAAATATCGGCATCAGCCACAACCGTGAGCATGGCGAGGGCGCGCTGCGGATCAGCTTCTACGACAAGGCTTCGATGGAAGCGGCGTGGGCGCGTTTGAAGAAATACAATTACACGCTGTTCGCGTAGACTGCAATGTATGTTTCAAACTTAACTTTCAACATTAATGTTTAGGCAGGTACAACTATGAACTCAATGAAATTTACCCATACATCTTCTCTCCGGGGCGAACTGACCGTTCCGGGAGACAAGTCCATCTCCCACCGCAGCGTCATGTTCGGCGCTCTTGCGGACGGACTGACCGAAATCCACGGCTTCCTGCAGGGCGCAGACTGTCTCTCCACGATCTCCTGTTTTTCCAAAATGGGAATCTCGATCGAAAATCAGGGCGAGACCGTTCTCGTCCACGGACGTGGACTGCACGGGCTGACTGCCCCAGACTCCGTTTTAGACTGCGGCAACAGCGGCACCACAACGCGCCTGATCTCCGGCATTCTCTCGGCCCAGAAATTTGACACAACACTGACCGGCGACGCTTCCATCCAGAAACGTCCGATGAAGCGCATCATCGATCCTCTCTCTCAGATGGGCGCAAAGATCGAGAGTGTCAATGGAAATGGCTGCGCGCCGCTCCATATCACCGGCTCACCGCTGCACGGCATCCATTATAATTCTCCGGTTGCCTCCGCCCAGGTCAAATCCTCGATTCTGCTGGCAGGTCTGTATGCCGACGGAGAAACCCGCGTGACCGAACCGTACATCTCCCGCGATCACAGTGAACGGATGCTGTCCGCATTCGGCGCAGACATCCACACAGAAGGAACCACCGCGATTTTACAGCCGGCAAAACAGCTCTATGGACAGAAAATTCAGGTTCCGGGCGATATCTCCTCCGCTGCCTTTTTTATCGCAGCCGGACTCATCGTACCGGATTCAGAAATCTTAATTAAAAATGTCGGTATCAACCCGACCCGCGACGGCATCCTGCGCGTCTGCAAGGCGATGAACGCGGACGTCGAACTTCTCAATGTAAACACCGCCTCCGGCGAACCGACCGCCGACCTGCTCGTCCGCTCCGGTAAGCTGACTGGAACCGCGATCGAGGGTGCGATCATCCCGACTCTCATCGACGAGCTTCCGGTGATCGCTGCGATGGCGTGCTATGCCGAGGGAACCACCGTCATACGCGATGCCGCGGAACTGAAGGTAAAAGAGTCAAACCGCATTGCTGTCATGGTAGAGAATTTAACTGCTATGGGCGCGGATGTGACCGAGACCGAGGATGGCATGATCATCCACGGCGGCAAGCCGCTGCACGGTGCTGTGATCGACAGCAAGAAGGATCACCGCATCGCCATGACCTTCGCCGTTGCCGCACTCGGCGCTTCCGGCGAGACCGAAATTCTGGATGCAGACTGCGTGAACATCTCCTATCCGGGATTCTATGGGGATCTGGAACGGCTGTGTAAATAAAATGTGACTATGCATATTTGAGACAAAAAGGGCAGGAAAAGCTTCAAATCGCTTTCCTGCCCTTTTCTTTTGTCCTACTGCCCATATTTCGCAAAATACCGATCCAGCACCTGTCTTGCGATCGGCGCAGCGACCGCACCGCCGGAACCAGACTCTTCTGCCAGCACGCAGATCGCCACCTTCGGCTTGTCTGCCGGAGCGAAACCGACAAACCAGGAATGTGTCTCCTTACCTGTCTCAAACTCGGCGGAACCGGTTTTTCCGGCCACCGTATAGGATGCCCCCCGCATCGCGGAACCCGTACCAATCTCGACCACCTGGCTCATGAGATGCGTCAGAAATTGTGCGTCATTCGCAGACATCAGGGTTCCATAGGCGGACGGAAGGAACTTCTTGACCGTCTGACCACCCACATTTTCAACATGATCGATCATATATGGCTTCATCAGCGTGCCGCCGTTGGCGATCGCCGATACGATCATCAGGTTATGCATCGGCGTAATCTGGGTTTTCCCCTGTCCGATCGCGGTCTGAAGCTTTTCCCAGTCATCCGAACTGCCGTCGAGCGAAAATGTGCTCTGGTTGTACGGAAGTGTGTACGGAAGCTCCGAATTAAAGAGCATCTGATTTGCCAGCGCCCGGAATTTTTCTGAATTAATCTGCATTCCAATCTCCGCAAACGCACCGTTGCAGGAATTGGCAAATGCCTGAATCAGGTTCTGCGCCCCGTGTGCCGTCCCGTGGTAACATTTAATCGTATAATCGCCATTCTGGTAAGAGCCATTACAATTATACACATAGTCCTGCCAGGTATTCGGGTTCTCTTTCATATATTCCAGCACCGTCAGCATCTTGAACGTCGATCCCGGCGGATATAAGCCCTGCGTCGCGCGGTTGACTAACTGCGCCTTCGTATTGTCCGGCGATATCAACTCTGCCCAGCGCTCATCGACGAGATTCGCATTGAAATTCGGCTGGGAAACCATCGTTAAAATCTTTCCCGTATCCGGTTCCATAACGATCACCGCGCCCCGGTGTTTTCCGATCGCGTCGGATGCCGTCTGCTGCAGATCCACATCGAGCGTCGTAATCACATTGTCGCCCAGATTTTTCTTCCCCTGAAATTCATTGATCGTTTTCTCAATCAGATTCACATGGGAGGAAAGCAGGTAGAAATTCGCCAGCGACTCCAGACCTGTTTTTCCATTTTTGCCGGAATATCCGACCGAATGGACAAACAGATAATCATACGGATAATAGCGTTTCTCGCTTCCGTCACTTGCAACGTTCGTCTGCGCCAGCACCGTTTTATCATTGCTCATAATCGAACCGCGGGTCACCCGGTCTGAGAGGAGATCGAGTCTCGCATTATAAGAGCTGCCGATCACATTTTCACTCTTAAACTGGATAAACCAGCCAAAATAAACGGCCATCGCGATAAAGAGCGCCGCAATCCCATAGGTCAGCCACAGAATATGACGGTTTGAACGCGCTCTCGCATTTTCAGTTCTTTCCATTTCATCCTTCTGCCTCATCAAACTGCTGCTCCTCCTCTTCTTCCTCATTCCGTTTCAGGACATATAGTCCCTGTATCACGCCAAACAGGATAAATGTGCTGAGAATTGAACTGCCTCCGTAACTGACAAGCGGCAGCGTCACGCCGGTGGACGGGATAAACTTGGTCACGCCGCCGATCGTCAGGAACACCTGCACCACGTACTCAATTCCCAGACCAAACGCGATCAGCTTGTAAAATAATGCCTGCATCCGGGTCGCAATCAGCATGAACTGCATGAAGCAGCCCAGACAGATCAGGAGAATACAGAGCGCATAGATGCCGCCCAGCTCCTCCGAGATCGCCGCAAAAATGAAGTCCTTCTCGACAACCGGTATCTTCTTCGGCATCCCCTGGTAAAGTCCCATGCCAAACCAGCCGCCTGTGCCGATCGCAAAGAGCGCCTGCGTAACCTGATATCCTTTTCCTGCAATGTCACTCCACGGATCCTGCCATGCTTCCACTCGGACACGCACATGCGAAAACAGCTTATACGCCAGCATCGCAGCCGCACAGCCGCTTCCAAGACCGCCTGACAGATACAGCCAGTTGGAGGTTGCAATAAACAGCATCAGGACATAGGCGAGGAAAAAAATCAGCGCACTTCCCAGATCCTTGGATAACACCAGAATCAACACGTGCGCCGCCGCCACGCCGGTCGTGATCGCCACATTTTTAAACTCCGTTGAGCGGTAAAACATCGTCGCCACGAAGAATACAAAGCTGATCTTAACAAACTCGGACGGCTGGAACGAAAATCCGCCGATACTGATCGAAAGCTGCGCGCCGAAGCTGGTATTGCCGATCACACAGACAACCAGCAGCAGCGCCAGACCTATCAGGCCGTACATCCACGGTATCTTAGCGAGCTGCCAGGTTCTATCTATCACATATGGTATAATCATTGTGATAACCGCTGCAACTGCCATGATGATAAACTGGCGGACCGCCTTGTCCATCGAGATGCGCGTCAGCATGATAAAACTGGTGCACAGAAGCATACACGTGTTGTTCAGCAACAGTCTCGACGCATTCCGGTAAAACAGCCGGTATAAGAGCTGGTACAGGACAAAAAAGACAAGCTGCGCGCCGAAAAACAGCACAACTGCCTCATCCTCGGTTTGTAGATAAATGATCGTACCCGACAGAAGAAATATCAAAAACAGCGGTACATTCTGCAGACGACAGAGCCGGAGTTTCGACTCGTCATCCGGCAGTGAAAAAAAGCGGAAATTATAATATGTATAAATCAGTATCAGCAATATCATCAGATACCTGGACATCGTTGTCACAAGATTTATCATGGTGATCCTCCTTTTCATGTGTACCCGGAAGATTCCCGGTACACACGCTACTCTACGCCCCTCTTAAAATGACCTCTTGTAAATTCGCCCTCCAGCTCCACCGGTTCCTGATGGAGGAAGGTCTTCACGTAGGCATCCAGCACTTCCCCGGTCTGTGCCGCACTCTCCGACGTAAATGCCAGACGCAGCACCTCCGGCTGCAGGCGGTCTATCTGCTTTTTATCCTTCAAAAGCGACAGGGGGCTGGAATTGTAGATCGTATTGCAGCAGAAACGGCACTGGTTCCTTACCGGAAATACCTTCTTTTTGCGATCCCGCAGATACAGATATTCCGGACATTTACTGCATCCTTCCACTGTTTTCCGGATGCACTGGGCGGTTACCATGACCGGGATCGAACCATATACGAGAAGTTCCCGTTCCCGGCTGTCGCGCGCCTCCAACTCCCGGCTGTTGAGCTCGACCGGAAGGGTAAAACGCATCGAAAACTCCGGCGCCATCTCCCGCACAAAATCCTCCGCCCGGTGATTCATCGTATAAATACCATAATCCATCACAAGCGGGATGGAAATCTTCCACTCGCGCACCAGTTCCAGCTCTTCCCATGCCCGGATGACAAGACCGTCAAATCCCGCCGATTCCAGCCTGGAACGATGTGTTTCAAAATATTCCTTTGCCCGATCGCGGAAAATATGCGGCATTACCAAAAGACACTGCTTGTCTGCCTCATGGCAGCGCGATACCCATTCGTTCCACTGTTCGACGCCAAATTCAGCACTATCCAGATAGATGGCGCCGACTTCCGGTACGGATAACGCCACTTTTAACTGTGCCGGGTGTTCGACCGAAACGTGGATGTGGTACAGAGCTGTTTTATTCCCTTTTTTATTCTCAAACAGCGTTTTCTGGCTCTGTACAGGTAAATCTGCTGTGAGTTCAACGTCCTGAGCCGGGCTGGTTTTTTCTGATTCCGAACCTGTCTGGTTATTTTCTTCCAGATTCTTTTCTTCCGGATTTTGCCATCCTTTTCCTGTCCCGCACGCCCTATTTTCCGGTATCTCCCGGCGGTATGGACGCAGTATCTCCTCGGTCAGCTGCTCAAACGCAGAGCGGCGGAGTTCATTTAACTCCTGCACCGGCACAAAGGGGCTGCCGCCTGTCTCCACATCCAGATTTTCAAAATAATACGGCGTATTTCCCGTTTTTCCGAGCTGTTTCTCAATCCGTTCCTTGCTCATCGGCTGTTTCACTGCCGTCTGGACAACTGCTCCGATTCCGCCTGCCATCCGGCTTTCTCCCGTCAGCGGATCTTCGTATTGAAGCGTCAGCTGCAGCGGTTCGCCTTCACAGACACGCGCAAACCCCTGAACCGGTTCTTTCACCTCTGCTTCCACATACGTTTTGTCCAGATACTGGTAAAGTTCCCGGTTTTCCTGGCGGAATGCCGGTTTCTCATGGCAGACCACCATATCGCGTCCATTGTGCTCGGTATAATAGCCTAACGTCTGACCGCCGCGGTCAAACAGATCCAGCAGCTCCTTCCGGTCTTTCGGGTCAACCCGGTAACCTTTTCTGCCATTCTTTAAATATAAATCTACATATTTCCGGTACAGGCGCACCACGCCTGCCGTATAGCGCGGACTCTTCATGCGTCCCTCGATTTTCAAGGAATAAACGCCTGCTTCCAGAATATCCGGCAAAATATCCAGCGTACAAAGATCCTTGAGACTGAGCACATACTTGGAATCGCCCGGATTTAACACGCCATTTTCTTTCTTTTGTTTTTTGTTTTCATTCGGGTTGTTCTCATCCAGCCGCCGAAGGACATCAAACGGAAGCCGGCAGGTCTGAGCGCATCGTCCCCGGTTGCCGCTTCTGCCGCCGATCAGGCTGCTGAACAGGCATTGTCCCGAATAACAGTAACAGAGAGCCCCGTGAACAAAGCTCTCTATCTCCACGCCCGTCTCCTGATAAATGCGGCGTATCTCTTCCAATGAAAGTTCACGCGCTGTGACGATGCGGACCGCGCCCATTCTAGTCATAAGCGCCGCGCCCTCCGGTCCGGTAATCGTCATCTGTGTGCTCGCATGAACCGGCAAATCCGGAAAATGCTCCCGGATATAAGAAAATACGCCCATGTCCTGCACGATCACGGCATCCAGTCCCGCCTGGTAATACGGAAGCAGATAGTCGTATAAGTCATCCATCTCGTCTTCCTTTACCAGCGTATTGACCGTCATATAAAGCTGGCGCCCATGCAGATGCACGTAGTTGATCGCTTCCAGCATCCCCGTTTCATCCGGATTTTCCGCATATGCCCTGGCTCCGAAACGGCTGCCGCCCATATAGACTGCGTCCGCCCCCGCAGCAACCGCCGCTTTCATGCTATCGAAGGAACCCGCCGGTGCCAGAATTTCCACCTTTTTTTTCATATCATTTCACCCATTATAACCGCAGAATTGCATCTTTCAGTTCCACCGTTCCCTGTCTCTTGGGAAATGGCTTCCGCTTCATATATGCCTCCACCTGTGCCTGACGGACAGCTGCCAGTTCCTCACGTGCTGCCCCTGCCTCCTGGAGGCTCTCTTCCAGATCTTTCTTTATCGTCTGTTTTTCCTGCTCCAGCTGGCTCAGCTGCTCTTTTACACTTTGTTTTTCCTGTTCCGTCTGCATCAGACGTGCTTCCAGCTGCGATTTTTCCGTCTGCACAGCTGTCGCCGCCTGTCTTGCTTCTTCAAGCTGTTGTTTGAAAATCTCCAGCTTGTCCTGCAAAGAAGCGATTTCACTCTGGGATGACTCGACCGCCAGACGCTGATCTTCTGCCTCCTGTTTCCAAACCTCTGCTTCTCCACGGAAATCGTTTGCTTCCTTCTTTGCATCCGCAATCTGTTCCAATGCCTCTTTCTTTGCAGCTTCTGCCTGCTCCCGGGCTGTCTGCTCCGCCCTGGCAGCGCGATCCTGGGCTGCTTTTTCCGCGGATTCCACGCGATCCTGTACCTCTCTCTTCGCACGTTCAATCTGCTCCTGCGCTTCTTTTCTTGCAGACTCAACCTGTTCCTGTGCTGTTTTCTTCACAGCCTCGATCTGCTCCTGCGCTTCTTTTTTCACACGCTCAATCTGCGCCTGTACCTCATTTTTAGCAGCTTCCGCCTGCTCAGCTGCCTCTTTTGCCGCCTTCTTTGCTGTCTCCAGTTCTTCCTCGCTGACGGTGCGCTCATTGCGGAGACTCTCGAGTTTCATCTGGGTGCTGACCATCTCATGTTTCAGACGATATGTCTCTTTTTCCATGCTCTCTTTGTCGGATGCAAGTGCCTTCGCACTCTCTTTTTCTTTAAAATAATCATCCGCCAGATTCAGATAAGTCATAATACTCTGGTAGTCTTCCGGCATTTTCAAAAATCCCGGCTGCGCCTTGAGCTGGAAAATCTTCCCATTCAGATACGTGGCAATCCGCTGTACATATCCTTCCGTCTCACTGCCGCCCAGGCTATACACTTTTCCATCAATTAATACATCTATATACTGTTTTGCCATCGCATTCTCTTCTTTCTATCTATTAATAAATATGGTTCGACGTTGTCACGTCACCCACACAGAAATACCACCTTCAAATCAATCAAATATCAAATCTCAGAAATACCGTTTTTTGCTTGATTCCAGGCATACCCGAGATGCCGATACGCTGCTTCGGTCGCCATCCGCCCACGCGGAGTCCGGTTGAGCAGACCGTTCATCAGAAGATACGGTTCATACACATCTTCCAGTGTCCCAGCATCCTCGCCCAGCGCTGCCGCCAGCGTCTCCAGCCCGACCGGACCGCCGGAAAACTTGTCGATAATCATATGTAAGATCGCACGGTCGTTGTTGTCAAGTCCCAGCTTGTCCACATCAAGGATATCCAGTGCAAAATCCGCGACTTCTTTCGTAATCACGCCGTTGTACTTGACCTGTGCAAAGTCCCTCACACGTTTTAACAGGCGGTTTGCCAGACGCGGCGTTCCTCTCGAACGTCTCGCAATCTCATAGGCGCCCGTCTTATCAATCTCCACATTCAGAACTCCCGCCGTCCGCAGGACAATCGTCTGCAGCTCTTCAGGCGTATAAAAATCCATCTTCTGCACGATGCCGAAGCGATCGCGCAGCGGCGCCGTCAGAAGCCCCGCGCGTGTCGTCGCGCCTACCAGCGTAAATTTCGGCAGATCCAGACGAATCGAGCGCGCCGTCGAATCTTTTCCCAACATGATATCGATCGCATAGTCCTCCATCGCCGGATAAAGCACCTCTTCCACCTGGCGGTTTAAGCGGTGAATCTCATCCACAAAGAGGACGTCTCCCTCCTGGAGCCCGTTGAGAATCGCCGCAATCTCCCCTGGTTTCTCGATTGCCGGACCGGAAGTAACCTTCATACGGGTTCCCATCTCATTGGCGATAATGCCGCTGAGTGTCGTCTTTCCCAATCCCGGCGGTCCATAGAAAAGAACATGGTCAAGCGCCTCGCCGCGGGATTTCGCCGCATGGATAAATACCTTTAACGTCGATTTGATCCGCTCCTGACCGATATATTCGTCTAAGGTCTGCGGGCGGAGACTTCCCTCAATCCGCTTATCCTCCTCCGTCACCTCGGTTGTAATCGTCCTTCTGCTCATACTTGTTTCCTGTCTTTCCTGTTTTTCTCTCTCATTCAATTAAGCCATGACAGTTCCATTTTCTCATATCTGCCACACATTCCAAATTTTCATCTGACGCACAAGCATCACTATTTTTTATGATCCTGCAATTTCGAATGTCCGACACATAGGTTGTTTTACAAAAACGCCAGATATTTCAGCGATGCCTTCAATACCGCCTCGGAATCCATCTCTTCCGTCACATTGGCGCTCTTGACCGCCTTCACCGCCTCGGCATTCGTATATCCCAGCGCCACCAGCGCCTCCACGGCTTCCTTCGCCGCATTGCCTGAAAGCCCGTTTCCCGCAGCCGGCGAAACCGCCGCACTGCCATCTAACAGCGGTGTCAGCAGATCCTCTGCCTGTACTTTATCCTTCAAATCGAGAATGATCCGCTGTGCCGTCTTTGCCCCAACGCCCGGTGCACGGGAGATCGCCTTCGCATCCCCAGTCATAACCGCAAGACGCAGATCCTCCGGACGCAGCGCCGACAAGATGCCAAGTGCCCCCTTCGGACCAATGCCGTTGACCCCCAGAAGCTGGCGGAACATCTCCAGATCCGAACGGCTTAAAAAGCCGTACAGGCTCATATCATCCTCCCGCACCTGCAGGTGCGTATATATCTTTACCTCTTCCCCGAGCGGCGGTAAAACTTCCAGCACCGACATCGGGACAAAAATCCCGATCCCCATCATGCCGGACTCGACCACGATACGGTCCTTTGCCTTCTCCGCCAGGATGCCTTTTACATACGAAATCACGGTAAATTCCTTTCTTTTCTCACTGGTTCAAGATCTGGTTCAAACTAAAAAAAGAACGCTTCAAAATGCCTCCAAATCTTCTTTTCAGTATACCATAGCACAGTTTTCATTGCAAGGAAAGTGCGGAATTTCGAACATATATTCTGCCCGGTTGATTGAATTTCATTTTTACACATTATCGGGAACCTATAAATGAAAAAGCTTTTCAATTGTAATATCAATGATTACAGTCAAAAAGCCTTTTCAAAGGATGAGAATTATTATACTATTTGCATTGTGCAGATATGCACACTCCTGCGCTTTCATCTCGGTAATTGAATTGCCGAGGATTCCCGCTTATTGTCCTAAATCCGGCTTATAAATACATTTCTTTTGGATTACTTGGCGCAAATCTGAAAACCTTGGTAGAATCCGACTCCAATCGCTGCCATCAGTGCATCTCCATAAGCTGCCCCTATGTCTTTCTTTTGTCATTTTGCACAATAAGCCATTTTCTTTTTTGACAAGAAAAAGCAATTTTCACAGTTCTTTTTTACGAATCTTTCCGCTTTCAGTCTTTGGAAACTCCTTTAGAAAGACAAATTCGCGTGGAATCTCATAATCTGCCAGTCTTCCTGCCAAAAATTCCCGAATTGCCCTATTGGTACAACCACTTTTTTCGCTGTCACTTCCGGCAATTTCTTCCCTTTCAGCTTCTTTCTCCCACACAATCCACACTTTCAGATAATCGCGCCCATGCTCATGGACTGCCTTCACTGCCGTCTCTGCCACTCCCGGAAATGTCCGCACCGCTTCTTCGACCCGGAGGGATGACACTTTTCTCCCATTTATGTTGCAGATATCATCATCCCGCCCATCAAAATAGAAGAGTCCCTCTGCATCTGTGTGACCGCAATCCCCAATCACCGCGTCATTTCCAATTCCAAGGATTCCATACCGCGTTTTTACATGAAAATGGTCGTTTTCAATCCAGACATCCACCTCTGGAAATGCACGGCCAACCAGCGTCGTATCTTCTTTCATCTCACTTCCACGGATATAGGTAATATAGTTCAGCTCGCTGGCGCCATAATACAATGTAATCTCCGCTTCGGGAAATGCCTTTTTAAACTGCACTGCCTCCGCACCGCCCATACTCTGGGAGCCGCTGACAAAAGAAATAATCCGATAATTGACCGCCTGTTCCCGCTCATAGATACGCCGCAGCGCCCGCAGCTTGACAGGAATCAGATAGACGCAGGTCGCCTGTTCTGCCTCGATCATCCGCTTCCAGAGGCGCGGATCAAAGGAATCCGCCGCAACGACGCTTCCGCCGGACGCAAGCTGCGCCATATAAAGGTTCAGGTTGCCCGTAAACGCCAGGCTTCCCTGCATAAACGTAATGCTTCCCTCTCCCATTTTGAAAATTTTATTCTGAAGCTTAAAAAAATCGTGCCAGCTTTCAAAGGAGCGGAACAATACTTTCTGACGACCGGAGGTTCCCGACGTCATCACACCCATATATGCCCCTTCCGGAGGTGTCACGTCACGCAATTCATCGGAAATTTTTACATCGGACGGTGCAATCACCGGAACCGTATTTCCGTCTCCATATGCCAGAAACTGAATAAGCTGATGCGCGATCGTCGGTTCCTGGATCCAGTGGATGTGACGTTTTCCCTGTTTTTCTTCTATCTCTTTCGGATGTTTCCTTACACGTTCTGCCGCCTCGATGAGCTCCCCGAACGTATAGCGCTCTTTCTCCGTGATCAGGGCTTCCCACTCTGGCGGGTATGCCCGGAGCGCATCCAGATATGTATTTATACGTTGTGTCTGTATTTCTTTCATGATTAATTCCTGTCTTTTACTTATTTTTATATAGAACTTTTTACCAATTTGAGCTTTTAAATTTACCACATTTACTTTTTATATCATTCAAGCACTGTCTTCATCTACTTCATTACTTTCTCCACCAGAATACTGCTTCCGATCCCTCCGGCGGCTGCCACGCAGCACATTCCCAAATGCCCATTTTTATGTTCCAGTGCTTTCATCAGATGCAGCAGAATCATTGCGCCGGAGACTCCATATGGATGCCCATAGGCAAGTGCCCCGCCCCAGATATTATAACGGTCTTCAATCCCCGGAAATGCACGTTCAAATAGAACATCAATAACGGCAAACGCTTCATTGACCTCAAAAGCATCGATCTCCTGATAAGAATGCCCCGTTTTTGCAAGTATCGCCTTAGCAGCGCTGACGGCTGATTTTGGACTCATCATCGGATCATCCCCGATCGCTGTACCAAACCGGAAACGGCATTCTGCTTTCCGTCCCTGTTCCCGCAAAAACCGTTCCGAACAAAGTACCACAAATGCCGCGCCATCGTGCATCAGGCACGCATTTGCCGCCGTGATTTTCGTGCCATTTGGAAGCAGATACGGCAGGCGGTCGATCAGACGCTGGCTCATTGTCGGACGGATTCCCTCATCCCGGCTGCTGCCGTCGATGGAAACCGTTATATCCTCCAATATTCCCTCTTTGCGCGCCTGCGCCGCCCTCTTATGGCTCCGGAGCACCCAGGTGTCCATCTCTTCCTTAGAGACATTTTCCCGGATCGCAGTCTCCTCCGCGCCCTCTAACATAACCTGCTCGCCGCGCTTTCCCGGCACAAACTGTGCAACCGTATACACCTTTCCACCGTCATACTCCGGATGGTTCGGGGACATCATGCGGTACGGCTGTACCGAAGAACTCTCCATTCCCCCGGCAATGACCAGATCCGCCATCCCGCTCTCAATCTTGGCTGCTGCCGCGCTGATCGCCTCCAGCGCCGACCCGCACTGCAGATCCAAAGTAACCGCCGGAATCCGCTCTGGAAACCCTGCCGAAAGTGCCGCCAGACGCGTGATATTGCCGCCTCCCCCGACCGCATTTCCTCCTATTATATAGTCGATCGCATCGGTTGGAAGCTCAAATCGCGAAACCACCTCCCGCAGCACCTCCGCCCCCAGCTTTTCCGCCGGGATATGACGGTACATTCCATCTTTCACCCCGATGTAACTGCGCAAACCGCCCAGAATATATACGTGATTCATACTTTTCTCCTGTTTTTCTTCTATTCCTAATTAAAATTAAAGGGATGCGGCAACGGACTCCTCATGCCTCCTGGCTGCATTTCTGCACTAAAAGGCTGATTCTGTTCACTACCACATCCCATCTTTATTTTCTATCTAATTTCCAAATAAGCCCGTCCGCTTCAGCGCCTTTCCAAGTGCTACCGCTGCCACACACTTAACGATGTCCAGCGGAATAAACGGAATTATCGACTGCACGATAACTGCACCCCACGGCTGTCCGGTCACGTGTTTCATCCAGCCTGCACCGAATGCGTAAATCACCGGAATACCAACTACAATCAGGAACGCTGTCTGGAATGCAACATTTTTCCATTTCCGGCAAAACAGGGAAATCAGGAACGCTACAACCAGAAATCCGATATAGTAACCGCCGCTCGGTCCAAGCAGTTTTCCCGGTCCTGCGCTTCCGCCGCTGAATACCGGCACGCCGCATAAGCCTAACAGCAGCCAGCTCGCCATAACTAAAATGGTATCCTGTGGTGCAATCAGCAGACCGATCAGGTTGACAATCATCGTCTGCGCTGTGATCTTTGCATCCGAAAACGGAAGCGGAATCGCAATATACGAAGACACACTGATAAGAGCCAGCATCATCGCCAAAAGTGTAAGCCGCTTCGCGCTCCATGCGCCGTGTACGTTCACTGCACTTGTCTCTGAACTCATTATATATACCTCCTCAGTGATAAAATTCTAAGCCGTGTAATGCATTTTCCTATGAATCACACACAGAGAATCTTTGCTAGAAAAGAGTATATCGGAATTTCAGAGGATTGTCAACCTTGTTTTTATAGATGGTTTACATATGCATCCATAGCTCCTCTGCACCCACTTTATCATCGGCATCCCTATTTTTCTGTAATCGAAAGAATTTCCTTTCCCTCTTGCTTCGTTCTCAGATACACCGCGTTTCTTCCCTCCTGCCCCGAATCCGACAGATATACCTCCTCATCAGGACGAAGTGGGGCAAGAAAACGTACTTCCAGAGCGGTCTGTCTCTTCATCCAGCCCTTCTTCCACAGACGAAGCAGGCAGGCATTCATAACAAGAAACCCCGGCAAAACTGCCGCTTCTCCCTGATGGATCGGATTGGTATCTGCCGCCTCCCGGAGATATTCTTCCATCTGGCTGCGGCTAAATACCAGCGTATCATCATCCTCACTGCCCAGTTCCGTAATTGCTTTCATGAGCGGCATTTTCTCTTTTTCCGGGACAAGGACGCTCTGGCGCGGTTTTACCAGCAGCACTTCCATCTCCTCATTTTCCCGTTCCTTTTCCTCCTCCGCTGCCGCTATGCGGACCCGGATTGCCGAGCGGCCTTTTTTGATGATTTCTGGAGTTAATTTGGTATGGCAAAACTCATTCTCCCCCTGTTTGGGCTGCCAGTCCAGATGAAGTGTAGTTGTGCCTATCATCCAGCCCTCGTATCCTTCCAATGTGGAGAGAGCGCGCTCAAAGCAAAGAAGCTTCTTTTTCAATCTATCATTCACGGTATTTTCGACCTCTTCGTTATAAATTGTAAATCTGACTCGCATGCACTTTTCTCTGCTCATTATACTAGATCTGTTCCAGAATCACAATATCCGAATCTCCCGCGTCTCCCCCTGATCCACCGGAATAAATCGGTCTTTTAAGCCCGGTGTCAGCCAGATCGTGCCGCTCTCGTCAACCAGGACTGCCTCATAGTCCTGATGCGCCGCCCAATGTGCCGCTGCCTTTTCCCGTCCCATGACAAACAGGGCGGTCGAAAGCCCATCGCAGCGCAGCCCGCACGGTCCGATGATTGTCACAGAAATCAGCCCGCTATGCGCCGGCGCCCCAGTGGACGGATCCATGATATGCCAGTAAATTGTTCCGTCATCATCCGTGAAATAGCGCTCATAGCCGCCGGAGGTAATGACCGCCTCATCCTGCACCTTGACTCCGCCCAGATAGCCGTCGCTCTCCGGATCCTTGATGCCGACATACCATTTCTCGCCATCCGATTTTGTTCCGATCGTCTGGATATTGCCTCCAAGACTGAACAGTGCGCTCGTCACGCCATCCTCCTTCATAGCCTTTACCACCTCATCTCCGGTAAATCCCTTTCCGACACCGCCTAGATCCACCATCATTCCTGGCTCGATCGATGCCGTATCTGCTTCTAAACCGACCAGACGATAATCGACCGATTTAAGCAGGCTTTCCCGCTCGCTCTCACTGGGGACCCGGTAATTTCCCGTTGTAAATCCCCAGCTTTGCACAACCGGGTAAATTGAAATATCGAGTGCACCATCTGTTTCCGCTCCCAGTGCCAGCGCCTCCTGCATCAGATAACGCGTATCCGCTGAAAGTTCCGCCGTTTTCTCCTGGTTCAGATGAAAAATATCGCTGTTTTCCTGCGTTGTCGAAAGCTCCCCTTCCAGCTCTTCCACCCGCCGTTTCACTTTTTCCTGCAAATTTGCACTTCCGCCGTAGGCGTCAAACTGCATCACAGTATCCATCGCAAACACTGTCCAATTCTGCCCTTCTCCCGGATTCTGGTTCGAATTTGAGGGATTTTTCTCTAAATTTTCGTTTTTTTCTACTGCTGCCACATTTTCTGCCGTCTCTTCCGTAGACGCAGATAAACGAGGACGGTCATTCTGGACCGTCCCCGTTTGATCCGGCTGCGATGAAGCACCGCAGCCACACAGCAGCAGGGTTAATAAAATCCACCACTTCTGTTTCAATTTTTACTCCTTTAAATACAACTACTCTTCTTCAGAAACAGACTCTTCTTTCTCAGAAGCATCGCCTTTACCTCCGTCGGATTCTTCCTTATCAGAAGTATCATCTTTTACGTCACCGGTCTCATCCTTCTTGGAATCATTGTCCTTAGATTCATCCGTTTCATTCTTCTTGGAATCGTCACCAGTTTCGCCGGATTCATCTTTCGAATCATCCTTGTCAGCATCGCCTTTATCTGAAGTTTCGTCTTTCTTCTCATCCGAAGTATCCTTGGACTCGTCCGAATCCTCTTTCTTGTCCTCGTCTACTTCCGGGGCCTTGTTCGCATCGTCTGTCTCGTTCTTCTTATCGCCATCCGGTACATCTGCCTTGTTTTCGTCATTCGTCTTCGGCTCTTCCGGTGTTTGCTCCGGTGTGGTTACTCCCTCGGTTGGGGTGGTGACGATCTCGCTTGGGAGGACTTCGTCGGCAAGAAGCGTTTTGGATTCCTTGATTAATTTCCATTTTTTATCAAGTTTGCACTTAATCATTCCGTTATTCTTAGTGTAGATAAGAATTTCATTATCCTCTTCTTCACTCAATCCGGACGCTGAAACCTTTAAACAATCATAATTATCATTGCTATAAGATGTATCCGTTGCATGCGGTGCAAACTCACCACTTCTAAGGAGCGAGGAAACGGATGCCTTGCTATACTCTGTTCCATTTACCGCAACCGAATCAATCTCCTTTAAGAAGGTTTTTAACTTTTCTCCCTCAACTCCATTGAAGCGAATCAGTAAATAATAATCTCCTGTCCAACTACGCTCTTTTACAACACTGGAAACCTCAATTTCTGTATCTGCTTTCTGGCTCTCAACTGTAACCGTGATCGACTGATTATCGTAACCTTTGGCTTCGATCACAACCTCATTCAATCCACTATCCAGTGTGCCAGTCTGAATTGTCAATGTTGTACCATTTACTTTAAATTCAAGTGCAGCATCTTCCTCCTCATCATTGCCAGTTACTTTTACAGACTTAATTGCTTTCAGATACTCTTCATCACCAGTCAGAACCAGCGGATCTCCCGTATCAACCGTAGTGCTGCCTGTCAGTTCCGGTGCCGGAAGCAGTTTCTCTTCGTCACCCGCTAACTTCATATCCTTTGTAACTGTAAATGTAAGCTCTTCATATCCTTCTGCCTGGATCGTTACATCGGTGCTTTCTTCGGTGCTGAAACCGTCTAAGGTGAAATCGATGCAATCAAAATTCTGTACATTGTTATCTGGATCATCTGCATCCGACATCTTCCATGTAGGCTTATACGAACTAAGGCTGTAAGAAGCTTTCGTATACTCTGTTTTTCCAACCTTCACAGACGTAATCTTAGTCAAATAATCTTTTACACTTGTTTTTGTTGAATTCTTAAAAGAAGCACGGCCAAAATCCGGATCAAATGACCAGCTGGCTTTATGTTTGCTGAACTTCACCACTTCTGGAGCTGGCATCTCTTCTTTAATCTCTTCCTTTTCCTTCTCCACCACAAATTCACATCTCAGGGTCTCTGTGTAGTAATTCGAATGAAGTGTCAGTTTATAAGTTCCCGGCTGAACCTGATGGAGAATCAGCTTCTTGCCATCCCCGGATACTTCATAGTAAACATCGTTGCTGCTGGACACGCCTTTCGTGTAGATATTTCTCTCAACCGCATCTTCCTCGTCAGAAAGCAGGGTAACAGATTTCAGGTTCTTCAGGAAATCTCCCTTGCTGCCATTAACGGTAAATTCAGCATTTGCAAAATAGTAAGTCTTATTAGAATCTTCTTTTTTCTCAGCTGCAAACGCCTCTTTATCTTCCGCATAATCAACGGTCAGCGATAAATCGTTTTCCAGCACCTTATCGTATGTAAATGCGATACTCTGGCTCTTATATCCCGTTGCATCGACAGTCAGCTTATACTCCTCACCAGCCTTGAATACATCCGCATCAATGGTAATGGTGCTCGCTTCTTTATCGATGAAATATTTGGTCTTGCTGAGTGCCTGCCAGTTTCCGTTGACAACGATACTCTGAACCGCCTCGATATACTCTGTATCCTCTGTCTGCAGGACTACCGGCTCGCCCTCTTTGTTCTGTACAACTGTAATCGCCGGTGCATCCTGACGGGAGAAGTTTCCATTGTACTGGATATCGCCGAGCAGACCATCTTCGAGAACCTCTTTTGCCGTTGCCGGATGGTTCGGATCCAATGCTCCATTTTCACGGTAATCTGCAAATGGAAGCATTCTGTTCTCTTCGTATTTCTGATTCTCGCTCTTATTTACGTAGTCTGTCCATCTGAAGAACTCATCATCTCCAGTATCAAAGACTGCATCCGGAATCGCATTGTCCCACCATTTCATGACGGCCTTAGAAGCATCATTTTCCATCTTGATCTGTTCTAGGAGATGTGCATTTACAAGCAGATCTGAATCAAAAATCAGGTTTGCAGAAATTGCAGAGCTTCCTGAGCTGCTGCCGCTGGAGCTTCCACTTCCGCTGGAACCAGTCGATGCGGTGCTGATACCGTCGAATCCGTATGCCGCCATTTTCTGACCATTGGTCTGTTCCTTCTCTTTTACCGGCTCTGCGCCCGTTTTCACCTTGAAGCTCTTGGAGAATGACCGGAAACCATTTGCATATACAGTGATCTTGTAATTGCCCTTGTATGGCAGATGGTCTGTATTATCATTGTACAGAACAAATAAATCCTGGCTGTAGAGATACCAGTCATCGAGCATCTTAAGGTCGCTTACTGTTCCGTTCGGATCTTCCAGGGTCACACGCTCGATCGGTGTCTCAATTGCGTATACCAGATCGCTGACTGCAAAATGGAGATTCTTACCGGACTGCGGTGTTTCCTTAAGCTCCAGTGTCGGTACTGTCTCATTGACGACATGAATCGGGACGAGCGCGGAACCGCCTGCCGACGATACAACCCGCACATAATAACGTCCATTATTAAAGAAATTGCTCTGTCCTGTCTGGATAGTCAGCTGTCCAACGCGTCCCTGTCCGTGCGCCACATTCTTTTCACTGTCAAATACGAGACTCGAATTGATTGTGTTCTTCTGCTCATTGTATTCAACCAGTTCCAGTTTGCGGATGCCGTCAAACCACTCTTTTTCCTCATCTGTATTATAGTTAAACAGAATGGTAACGGCTGCTTTTCCATTTTTTGGAAGAACCGCATCCGGCGAATAGCTCGGATGAGTCTGTTTCTCTTCATTCAAGTTATACGTAGTCTTTTTCGGAGAAATGCGGGCATTTCCGTTTTCATCGTAATTGGTCAGATAATAGTCCCAGTAAGCAACCGGCTCATGCGTCAGAATCTTCTCAGGCAGATAGCCGTCGTTTTCCTCATATACAGCATCTTCCTGGCTCTCATTGCTCAGAACCACCGTCTCTTCCTTTGCTGCATCTTCTTTGCTGCTGACGGTTACTTTGCCCGGTGTGCCAAGAAGCGCCAGTTTTGCCATACGTCCGTCATCTGTGATCGGAGTTAAAAGATTGGTTACATCTTTTCCATCGACCTTAACGACCGTATTGCCTGCATTGTATCCCTCATCAAATGCGATCGGAAGCCACCAGCCCAGGGAATTTACTTCGGTAAGCTTTGTCTTCGTCTCATCTACCAGCGAAACCATCTGCGGCTTGTCTGGATTTTCAGTGTTTCCGTTATCTCCGGCATTTCCGCCATTCTGATTTCCGTCATTCCCGGAATTACCGTTATTTCCAGAATTACTGTTATTTCCAGAATTACTGTTGCTTCCAGAGCCCCCCGAATGGCTGCCGCCGGAACTGCCAGAATTCCCTGAACCGCCTCCTGATATGCTGCTTCCGTTGCCGTCTGCTGCCGGGCTGCTCGCGTAACCTCTATCCGCACGGGTCTGGACCTCTCCATTTTCATTGACCCACTGTCCATCCGCATTGACGCTGTAGCCGTCCGGCGTCCGACCTTCGGTGTGCATCTGACCATAGTTTTCTGCACTCAAGTTATCAAAATAATAGCATTTTCCATCAATCCACTGCCATCCGGTCACAGTCATACCTTCCGTTCCATCGGATGCAGTGCTGAAGAAATACCATTTTCCTGCATTGTCCTTCCACCAGCCGCGGCGCATCTGTCCTTCCACGCCATCGGCTGTTGTGTTCATATAGTACCGGCGTCCATCGACGGTGATCCATCCAGTCATCATCCGTCCGGTCTGCGGATCCAGATAATACCAGCCGCTCTCGGTCTTGACCCATCCAGTCTTAAGCGTTCCGTCCGTTCCCTGATATTTCCAGTCCTGTCCTTCCTGAATCCAGGCACCGGTCTGTACTCCGGACTCCGATGCCGGTCCGGTTGAAGCATAAGCAGTACCTGCCTGCGCCGCCGCTAACACGGTCACCGCCGCCAGAATTGCCTGCCGGGATCTTCCCTTACCTTTCATACATATTCCTCCATATAATCTTTTGTAATATCTTACTCTCCGCACCAGATTAGGCATCCCTAACTCAGGTGACCGAGGAGGTTAGTATAAACTAATCTAATAAAATCTGTCAATTATTTAAATCTATTTAAAAATGAGAATTTTTATCTATTTTTTAATTGAATTTTATTCTCAATAAAGCATTGGTTTTTTAGTTGCTAAAACTAACATGCAAATTTCTTTTTCCATTCAGCACATGTTAAGTCTCATTTTGCAGCGATTTTTTCCGCCTTTTTCCCTGATATTGCCTCGCTTGCCATGAATTTTTAAAAAAACATATTTTGAGATTTTTTTTCTGTTTGCTTCATTTCGTATATTTTTATCCTTTTCGCACATACTCCATCTGTAAACATTTTGTTCCATTCCAGTCCCTTCGCGGTCACTGATATTGGCTTCTCTGATAGGAGATTTACACGATGCAGATTTCTTCATCCATTGAAAATAACCGGACTTTTTTTCAAAAAAAGCTCCGACCGGACATCAGTTTTGATGTCGTAGATCGGAACCTGATGATCGGCGGGCGCGATGCCTGCCTCTACTGTATTGATGGTTTTACCAAGGACGATACGCTTTTAAAAGTGCTGCAGGCGATGAGCAGCATTGAAACCGCCCAGATGCCTGACAATGCAAACGATTTTGCCGCCCTCTACCTCGCCTACGGCGAAATCGGGCTGGAAACAGATTCGGACGCGCTGATTATCCAGCTTCTCTCCGGTGTTCCTTTTCTTCTGATCGACGGATATGCACAGGCACTCACGATAGACTGCCGCACCTATCCCGCCCGCGGAGTCAGCGAGCCTGAAAAGGATAAGGTATTGCGCGGCTCGCGCGATGGTTTTGTCGAAACGCTTGTGTTCAACACGGCTCTGATCCGGCGGCGCATCCGCGATCCGAAGCTGCGGATGGAAATCATGAATATTGGGGAAAGTTCGCACACCGATATCGCCATCTGCTACATGGAAAACCGGGTGGACACCGAACTTTTAAACCGCATCCGCACCCGGATTCAAAAAGTGCATGTCGATGCCCTCTCGATGAATCAGGAAAGCCTTGCCGAATGTATTTATCCGCACAAATGGTTCAATCCGTTCCCAAAATTTCGTTTTTCAGAGCGTCCGGATACCTCCGCTGCCTCGATTCTGGAAGGAAATATCATCATTCTGGTGGACAATTCGCCATCCGCAATGATTCTGCCATCCTCTGTTTTCGATATCATCGAGGAAGCCGACGACTACTATTTTCCACCGCTGACCGGCACCTATCTGCGCCTGTCGCGGACGGTCATCTTTTTCCTGACCTTATTTCTGACACCGCTGTGGCTGCTTTTTATGCAGAATCCCGGCTGGATCCCGGAATGGCTCGCTTTTATCCGTGTCACCGACGAGATCCATGTGGCGCTGATCTATCAGCTCCTGATCCTGGAATTTGCCATCGATGGTCTGCGGCTCGCGGCAGTCAACACCCCCAGCATGCTGACGACACCGCTCAGTGTCATCGCCGGTATCGTGCTTGGGGAATACTCGGTCAAATCCGGCTGGTTCAACAGCGAGACGATGCTCTATATGGCGTTCGTCACGATCGCCAACTACTCGATGACGAGCTTCGAACTCGGCTACGCGCTCAAATTCATGCGCGTCCTGCTCCTGATTCTGACCTTTTTCCTCAATCTCTGGGGCTTCATCGCCGGAACACTCATTGCCGTCGGCTGCCTTGTCTTTAACCGGACAATCGCCGGAAAAAGTTATATTTACCCGCTAATTCCATTTCACTGGAGTGAATTAAAAAAGCGGCTGCTCCGGAACCGGCTGCCGCATGAGGAGAAAAACGGGTAAGAATGTCGCATAAAATGTCCGCATACCCACAACTGCCCGGATGGTTCCGGATACTGGCTGTGGTTTATGCGGACATTTTAACTTCTATATCTATCTTCTATTTTTCTTTCTTATACACTACCTCTTTCAGCACCTCCAGCGCCTCCTCATACCGCTCTGCCCCCATCGAGGCACAGGACAACAGGAGCTTCGGATATCCCTCTTGAAAATGATGCTCCTGTTTTTCCAAAAGACTCCCGACCGACTCCACCGGACGGACGGCGACGCCTGCCTGTGCCGCACGCCAGGCAATTTCCGCCGATGTAAGCGGGCTGTCAAGCTCCATGAGAACCAGAAAACCGGCATCGCCCAGATGCGTTCGCGCTTTTTCTCCAAAAATGCGCCGCACCGCATCACACAGACACTTTGCCTTTGCCGCGTACAATTTCTTGGACTTTCGGATCTGGCTTTCCAGATGTCCGTCCCGGATAAACTGGCAGAGGGCAATCTGCTCTGCCTTGGACGCCGTCTGGTTATAAAAACGCCCCCGCTCCTGATACCGTTTCAGCAGATCCGGCGGCAGGACCATGTAGCTCATGCGGATCGATGGCAGAAGCAGCCTTGAAAATGTCCCCAGATACACGACGCCCCGCCCGCCGGAAAGCCCCTGCAAGGACGGTGTCGGGCGGTTATAATAGCGGAACTCACTGTTGTAATCGTCCTCAATAATCAGCATATCCTCGCGCGCCGCATCCTTTAAAAGCTTCATCCGGTCGCCCACCGGCATGACCTCGCCCCAGACTGTCATCTGCGATGGGGTCAGATAGCAGACACTTTTCCCTGTATGTCTCATCGCCTCTGACATCTGTTCGGATAACCCTGTTTTCATCTCTCTTGCACATACATCTGGCTTTTCTATTCCGCACAAATCCTTTTTTGAGGACTCAATCCTCCTATCATTATTTTCCCAATACTCTCTTATATCCCCGGTCCGAAACCCATAATCCTCAAAAATCTGGCGTCCCTGCCGGAACGACGGATTAAAAAACCATGCGCTGTCCCGCTCCCGCAGCATCGGGCACAAAATATGCAAGAGACTCTGCACACCCGCCCCTACTACGATACTGTCCGGCGTACAGATCACATTGCGGTGGCGCCCCAGATACGCGCAGAGTGCCTCCCGGAATTCCCGCTCTCCCTGCGGTTCGCCATAAGAAAGCAGCCGCTCATCCTGGCGCAGGGCGCTCTTGACATAGCGCCGCCATAAATCAAACTGGAAGCTCTCCCGATCCACATTTGAAGACGCAAAATCATACCGGATTTCCGGGCGTTCCTCCTGACGCGGCACACCGTGCTCTATTTCCTCCCGGTTTGCAGCCGCCAGCACCGCATCCGTTACATAAAACCCGCTCTGCGGACGCGAAATGATATAGCCATCCGCCGCCAGCAGCATATACGCCGTCTCCACCGTCGTCCGCGAAAGCTGCAGCTGCAGGGAACATTTGCGGATCGACGGCAGCTTCGCTCCCGGCTTCATCTGCCCGGACACGATCAATTCTTTGTAATATTCATATACTCTCAGATACCGGCTCTGTCCCGGTTCGCTTAAATTCAGTTCCATCGTATTTCCTCTATCTATTTATGTAAACGGCGATGCACCGCATCGATCACCCGCATCATCCCATATCCCAGACAACCGCCCCTCTTTCCGTCTTCACAATATTTTTCATCTCCACCACTTGTACCCCTTATACCCAACTGCCTTCCTCAATTATACCGTTTTCTCCTGCTTATAGGCAATCCCCAAAATTGAGTACTGTTACTGTTTACGCATACGTGCCCAGTAACGGAAATTCCGAGGAAGAAATCAAAGAGCCGCTTCTTCCTAAGAAAGATGAGATCCCCGCATATCCTCTCCACACGGCTGTTCTATTAAATCCTCTATACAGATTTTTATTTTTCATTTGCGTTGATTTTTCACAAAAATGCGGATATAATATATTATAACAAGGATTTATGAGGTTGTTTTATGCTGATTCAATTTAGTGTAGAGAACTTTCTCTCTATCAAAGATAATGTCGTGTTATCCCTGCTTGCCAGTAAGGATAACGAACATCCAGAGCACCTGATTGTGGACGGAAACAAAAAGCATTTGAAGTCTGCTGTGATTTACGGCGCCAATGCTTCTGGAAAGTCCAATGTCTTGAATGCGTTTTGGTTCATGGTAAATTATGTGCTGACTTCGCATAACCAGCAGCTCCACAAAACCATTGATCGTTCGCCTTTCAAGTTTGACCGGGAAACACCCTCTCGCCCCAGCAGCTTTGAGGTCATCTTCACCACAAATGGCATCCGCTATGCGTATGGATTTTCTGTAACAGACAAAGCTGTTATCGAAGAATATCTGTATTACTATCCCAATGGCAGGCAGGCACTCATTTTTGAGCGAAAAGACACAAAAGATTTTCGCTTTACCGTTGATGTCGATGAACAAAACACTCTCAAGGATCGCACTTCGGCCAACAAGCTCTATCTGTCTGTCGCATCAAACTGGAGCTATTCCAAAGTGATTCCAGTTCTGGAATGGTTTGCTTCCTGCCAGATCATCACGAAACATTCTGTTGCAGACGCCTACGGCCTTGAAGCAGAACAACTCAAAGAGGGTGACTACCGGCATGTGATCGCCTCTATGCTGCGTGTTGCAGATTTTGGCATACAATCCCTTCAGATGCGTGATGCAGAATCCGCTCCTTCTCAGCGTAATGATATCTTTACCAATATTGAGGCCATTCACACGGTACAGGATACAGAGGGAAATACTTCTTCCTACCCGCTGAACATGGCAGAGGAATCTGATGGCACCAACAGTTATTTCAAACTGATCGGTGTTGTAAAAAAGGTGCTGGATGAAGGAACCCTTCTTGTCGCTGACGAGATGGACGCTCATCTGCATCCTCTTCTGACAAAGCATCTGGTCTCGCTTTTTAACAGTGTGGAGTTCAATCCAAATGGAGCCCAGTTGATTTTCACATCACACAACACCAATCTTCTTGACCTGGATGTACTGAGGAGAGATCAGATTTGGTTTACCGAAAAAGACGAGCAAACAGCAGCTACCGATCTGTTCTCCCTTTACGATTTTTCCATCCGCAAGGATGCTAAGGTGGAGAAGGGCTATCTGATTGGCCGTTATGGTGCGATCCCCTTTATCAAGGGAGGGCTGTAAAATGGCACGTGGAAAAATTGAAAAGCGTGGACAGCGACGCAGAAAAATAAAGCCTGTCATTCTGATTGTAACGGAGGGTTCTCAAACTGAGCCTAAGTATTTTTAACACTACCGCAACCGTCAGACAAACATTGATATTCGTGTGGTAGGAAGCCGCACCAGCGGAGGTGAAACAGATTATCTCAGCCTGATCCGGAAAGCCGTGGAATACCATCTTCAAAATGACAGCAGCAAACCGTTTGGAATTGCTGTCAATCCATTTACCGACATCCATCAGCTGGTGGAATCACTGCTATAATGTTTCAAAGAAACATGGGTGGCACAAAATTGTCTCTACATTGGCACAGTCCTGCCCTTTCGCCGTAAATCCATATCTGTTATACTTGGTACAGTCAAAACTTTGCATAGCAGCCGCTCCGGTTTGGAGCGGCTGTTTTCAATTGCGCCACAGTAAAAAGAAAGGCGAATCTGCATTTTATAAGCAGATCCGCCTTTCATATTGTTTCATCTGGTTTCGTAGTGTCTCGCGCAAAAGTTGTAGAAAAGTTGTAGTAACGCGATTTTTTGTAGTAAATGACCTCTTTAGTACAGCTTCGCTCCCGCCGGAATCACGTCATCTAACATCAGCAGATTTAAGCCTTCCCGTCCGTCATACTCATACACGGCGGAAATCAGCATACCCTCAGACGGAATACCCATCATCGGTCTCGGCGGCAGGTTGGTGATAGCCACGCAGGTCTTGCCAACCAGCTCTTCCGGCTCGTAATACTCGTGGATACCGCTTAAAATGGTGCGGTCCTTGCCGGAACCGTCGTCCAGAACGAACTTCAGAAGCTTTTTGCTCTTCTTCACTGCCTCGCACTCTTTTACCTTCACTACTCTGAAATCAGATTTTGCAAAGGTATCGAAATCTACGAACTCCTCGAACAGCGGCTCAATCTTTACCTTGGAAAGATCAAGCTGTACGCTTGGCGCGGACACGCCTGCTGCAGCTGCCTCAAACGCGTTCGGCTTAGACTCTGCTGTCTCTGCCTTGTTATCGCCCTTCTTTGCGTCTAATGACTTCATTGTCGGGACCCTTTTTGTGTTTCTTTCATACTCGACCAAGCTGGTGTTAATACTATTAAATTCTCCATATTCCAATTATCCCCCATACTTCATATTTTTGCTCTACTTTGAGTCACTTTGCGGGCAAATGATGTAAAATATGATGTAAATGATGTAGGGCGATAGTAGTATATGCAAGAACATATTCATATACAAGAAATTATAACTTCTCTTATTTACAATGTCAATCCACATCAAAGTAACGCTGCCTTATCTTTTCCTGCTTCAGAACAAGAAAAAAGAACACACAACACTCTGTATGTTCTCTTTCTGTATGTGAAGTCCAATATTATCCTTTGAAGTAGCTATCCAATCCTTTGAACTCTGCCGCTTTCATTTCTTTTGTAACATCAGCATAGATGTTCAGTGTAGTTGAAATATCTGAATGTCCGAGTGCGTCTTGAATGACCTTTATATTTACTCCAGCTTCACACATTCTTGTTGTAAATGTATGTCTAAGCGAGTGACAGCTAAAATGAGGAAGCAACACATCAGGTTCATCACTGTGCAAAAACTGCTCATCATTGCAATCACGGATAATTCTTCGGATTGCTTTGTTGAGTGTGGCTTGGTGCTGTGCCTGACCAAAACGATTGATGAAAATAAAATCTGTATATCCGTCAATCGTGACCTCGCAATGAAGTCCTAAATCTTCCTGCTTCTCTTTCTCCTGTTCAAATGCTTCTCTCACAAAACCGAGCATTGGAACCTGCCTCATACTCGCCGGAGTCTTCGTTGTATTTACATTGAAATAACAGCCACTTTTACTCCCCTCAGTTCTGTGGTCATAATATACAAGAGTATGATTAACATCAATCATTCCACTTTCCATATCAATATCACACCATCTCAATCCAGTTACTTCCCCCACACGAAGTCCAGTTCCTATCATTACTGCAAAGACCGGATACCAGTGTTCATATACAGGGTGGGTTTTCATGAAATTCAGAAATAGCTCCTGCTCAAGTTTCGTCAACGCTCTACGCTTTTCCGACTGAAAACAATGTGCTTTTTTCAATTCTCTCAACACATTATCTGACGGGTTATTTCTGATGAAGTCATCATCGACAGCAATCTGTAAAACCTGATGAAGAACCGTATGTATATTATCAATCGTTGAAGGCTTCAAATTTCTTTCGTCAACAAGATAATTGTAGTATTTCTTAATATCTGATTTCTTCAGCGTTGATATTCTTTTACTTCCAATCACTGGTCGCACAAAGGTATTGTACATATATTTGTAATTTTCAAAGGTATTATTCTTCAGCCCTCTTTTCATATTTGCCCAAAGGTCAAATAATTCATCAATGGTTGTATATCGTGCTTCGGTCTTAATACCATCACATTTATCTTTCTGAATACGCTTCTCTTTTTCTCTCAGGTCATCTAAGGTTCTTGCGTAAACAAATCTTCTTTTCATCTGGCTGTCCTGCCAGCTAAATTGATAAGTACCGTCTTTTCTCTGAACCTCTCCGGTTTTCAGAACAACCCTTGATTTATCTTTTCTTTTTGTCGCCATTGTATCCTCCTAAATTCTAAACTGCTTATCTATATATTTGTCCAGTCGTTTCCTCACAATATGAATTTTGTTGCCTATCCATATTGCAAAGGGACAACCTGCTTGATTAGACAACTCACGCAACTTCGTTCTTCCTATACCGGAATATGCTGCGGCTTCTTCGATTGTCAGCCACTTTCTTTCCCATATCGGTTCTTCAGCATTGCTTATGAGTTTTTCCTGATATGTTCTTACTTCGGCAAGTAAGCGTTCATCATCATTCAAGGAAAGTAAGTTTTTCAATGTATTCATCAAAAATCCTCCTCTTAATCATTCGACGATTTCCTATATGAAGAACAAATGGGCATTCTTCTTGGCTTGTTAGTTTTCTCAGTCTTTCTCTGCCTATGCCAGAATATTCAACTGCTTCATCAATCGTCAAATTAGACTTATGCCATATCGGCACATCATATTTTTTTCGGATAATCTTTTCTGTATCTGCCATTACGGAAGCACCTCCTTGTTTTTTTCTACCCTTATGATAATTAAAAAATGGCGATGAGCCTATTATGCGAACCGACCCATCGCACATTTTACAAATCAGCTATATCGAATACGCATTATCAAGATATTCGTCCAGTTTTCTTCTTTTAATCAGTCGCTTACTTCCATTCCAAAGAACAAAAGGGCAAAACTCCGAGTCGGACATTTCTCTTAATTTTCTTGAGCCAATACCACAATAAGCTGCGGCTTCTTCTACTGTAAGATTGGACTTCTTCCAGATAGGAATAATGATTTTATTTTCTGTCATTGCTTCCCCTCTTTTCTTTCTTTGATGAATATCTGTCGGTAACAACATAATCCCAACCATCTCCATCACACTTATCACATCTGTCTTTTCGCTTTGCAAATGGGTCAAGTCGCCTTACAATATAGTCCGGATTGTGGATGTAATCATTCAGGCACTTCGGGCATAGACAACGAATATTTTCTTTCCCCTCCGGCTTGTAAACCCAAAGTCCAAAAGTCTTTTTCAAAGTTGCGTTTATCTGCCTGAAAATTTTATCGTCATCTACCGTACCTATGTATTCACGCAAATCCTCTCTATTGACTGTCCGTATCTGCTCCAGAAGAACCATTGACGGTTTCTTCAGTCCAAACTCCTCGCCAAGAATAATGTGCGATGGCAAATATCTTTTCTTGATTACACTTGTAACCGCTGCAACAATAATCGTTGGAGCATTCTGGTTATAATCATCCGCCTGAACTACAAGCACCGGACGCTCTCCGCTTTGTACTGAACCACTGTTATCTCCAAAGTCATAGTAGAATAAATCCCCACGACAAATCATTTTTTCTTTCATATACATAACCTCACAAGAATCTAATTTTTAAAGTGTCATTCGTATCCGGAATGAAATAACCCCTTCACTCATTTGGACAAAGGGTGCTGAAATGCACACCCAAAATCAGAGATTTTCATAAAATTTGATAAAGTTTTTCTTTGCCGCTGCAATAGACTTATCTACGGAGCTGTAATATACGCCCTCCTGCTTTGCAATCACTCTGGAACTCAGACCGCAGCACACATTCTTCATAAGGCGTTCCCTTTGAAGTGGCTGCAACATTGAAAGTGCTATTCTTGCTTTCCTAATTTCACACTGGCGTAATTCTTCTCTTTCCAGTTCAAGTCTTTCTTCCTCTGCTCTTTCAAACGGGTCGTCAAACATAATGGCAAGTTCTTTATGGAACTGTGAGGACATTTCATCGTCATATCCATAGCAGTCAAGTGTGCGACTGCTTCTCTTTGCATACTTATCCTCATTTCGGTTTGCATCGTCAATCACTTCTCCCTGTGCAATGGAAAGATGAACAAACGGAGAATATCTTTCTATAACAAGGGGATACTTCTCCCAAAGCTCTTTTACCGATAATTCCGTAATAATCGCCCATCTCTCAGCTCCGGTATAACCGTTATATTCGTATTTAAGATTTATCAGTTTACAATCCTTTACAAATAATTCTTCTTGTTCTGTTAATGTAAGTTTGTTTTTCATTTCCGTAATCTCCTTTGAATTTTGAAAAATTGATAAGTTTCAAAATTCGGAGATTATGGGTACTCAGCTATCTGGCACTGCCAAGCGTTATAAAACATAAAAGCCCTTTCCCAAGTAAGGGAAAAGACCTAATACTGCACGAAGCATAATCGAATAAAACAGCAACAAAAAAAGCACCGTCGAATCTGGACAGCAAAGAATACTTCTATTCTTCACTTATCCGGCTTCGTACGGTGCTTGGTAGTTTAGCAAATAAATTGCTTATCTCCGCTTACTCGATTAGAAATCGTTTCGATATTTACTTGTAATCTTCATCGCCTGCAATTCCTGCCATATCCGTTCCTACGGATTCTGCGGAAGTAAGCAAGATTTAAAATGTGGACATTCTTGCATTTCTGGCACTTCACACTCAAATGTCCGGTTGCGTCTGAAAAAACTCTTTGTATCCTGAACCCGCAAGTCGGGCAGAGAATATCACGCTCTTTCAGACTTTCTGCTTCTACTCTTGACAGAAGCAATCTCTTTTGTATTTCAGGTGCTACCTGAGTCTGTAACCTCATTGTGAAACACCTCCCAAATTTAACTCATTGGAAATGTACTCAAGGATATTGTGATACTCAAATAGCCCCATATCTCTCAATCTGATAACCAAGGCTGTATAAGATACTCCGATATAAGCTGCCATTCTGCGGATAACTGCTTTATCCTTTGAAGTAATGGTATTATCGCCATAAACTCTTATCGGATTTGACTGATTATATTTCGCCAAGGCATTTTCAATAATTCTTCTCGGCATAAGAAGCGAAGCTCCCATTGTATCTGCCTGCCACTCAACAGACGCAAACATCTGAGCCAGTTCCTCTTTGGAATAACTACGCTCACTGTCATACTCTGCATGAAAGCGTCCTTCACTCGGCATTGCATACATCTTACTCAAGATATGATGTGACGCTTCGTGTGCCATTGTAAATCTGCGACGTCCCTGCTCCTTTTCAGCAAGAAGAAATTTATCAAGTACGATGGTATCTTTCGGGAAAACAAAGGGAATAATTTTTCCGTCCTGATGTACCAGCAGTGGTGTTGCTCCATCTGCCAGAAAGCCAATCCTGCCTGCATCATCTTCTGCGAAAGAAGCGTATTCAATTCGTAACATAAGAAATTCTGTAATGAAATGTTCTATGTCGATGGATTGAATCACTCGATTGCTAAACTTATTAGCATAAGCTGTTATCAAGCCTTCGCTGATTTCTTCCAACTCGGCTCTTGACATATAAATACTCAAGTTGTGTCCACCTCCGACTCCACCTTGTCCGGCGGTGCAACTCCTCCGGCAAAGTTCTGTTGTATTTCCGCACTATCCAAATTGATTAGATAGCGAATTCCTTCAAGTGTTCTCATTCGTCTGTCCTCTGTTATAGTTCTTTGATGATGTGACAAGCCACACCCTGAATGCAGCACTCATCTACAATGATGTCTTTCATCTTCTTATTTTCCGGGTGGAGAATGATTTTCTTATTCTCATCATCTCGGAAGTAGCGTTTCAATGTATTCTGATTATCCACAAGGGCAACTACTATATCGCCCTCATTGGCTTCTACCTGCTTTTTAACAACCACAAGGTCGCCGTCATCAATCCCTGCTTCAATCATAGACTGACCGCTTGCTCTTAATATGAAGAAATCTCCTTTGCCGAAAATAGCAGTAGGAAGTGATACATATTCTTCAATATTTTCTTCCTCATACTGAGGACTGCCACAAGGAATAGAACCTACAATCGGTGTCTGTGTCTGTTCGCCACTGTACTTACGGGTCACATTGGTGCGAATCTCCTGCCCGTCGTACTCTATCATATTCTTCTCAGCCATTTCTACCAAGTATTTGTATGCTGTACCTCTGGCAATACCAACAGCTTCAGCAATCTTTGTAGTCGATGGGGATTGTCTGTTTTGCAGGTAATAATCCTCGATATATTTTTTTATCTCACTCATAAGTTCAGGACTCTTGCTTCTCATACCTGCACCTCGCTTTCTTTCCTATCGGAAGCAGTTTGCTTTCGATAGTTTTATTATACCTGATACGAAAAATTTTTCAAGTAGGTTTTTCGCAAAAGAAAAGAGGTGTCGCAATTTGCTAACACCTCAAAATTTCTTTGCTTGCACTGAAATCATTAACTCCAATGGCTTACTATTTTTCTCTATCCTCATCTTTTCTTATACAATACAAGTTCCGGATTCTTACCGTCTTCTTCATAAGTGCAAATAAGAATAAAATCCATATCTGTAACAACGCCGAAACATCTATCGCCGCCGTATTCACATTCAAGCTGATTGCCCAGATATGTCTTTGCCTCATTCAAAAACTTAGCCGCTTGCCCATTCGGAAGCCGGTACTCAAGATTCACATACTTTCCCACAAGGGTATTCAGTTTTTCCACCTTTGGCATTCCGTCAACATTCAATTCGTTAATTTCATTGATTAACTTTTTCTTGAATTCTTCAAACTGACCGTTATCACTAAGCTCATCATATTTCTTCCAGTAATCCAAAGTAGGAAGCAGCTCTTTCATATAAGAACGGGCTTGTTCCTCCGTGAAATTCTCGCTTACCATATTCTTAACACAAACTTCAATCAAATCGTCCATATCATTGTAAGTATATGTTCCATCGGCATAACACCACTTACAATAGTCCTCGTTGAAAGAACCGTCGTGATTGTGTCCGATAATATCATCATCTTCAAGCGGCATTCCGCAGCATTGACAAATAAGCTTTCTCGGTGAGCCTAAAAGTGTATTTATGGAAACATCTAATACTTTTGACAGCAATTTCAATGTTTCCGTATTCGGAACTGTTTCTCCGTTTTCCCAACGTGAAACTGCCTGACGACTTACAAAAACTTTTTCTGCAAGCTCATCCTGCGACATTCCCTTTTGAGTGCGAAGTTCAAGTATAACCTGTTTTGTATCCATTATGCAGTACCTCCCTTACACCTTTATTATAGTCTCACGCATTATCTCAAACAAGCAACTCGCAGTTGCTGTCCTTATTACTCAGCTTTTTCGTTCACGGCTAACAAATTTTCACAATAATAGTTTGGGTCGGTTGTATCCGCAGACGGATAAACTTCAAACTCCACGCCCTCGGCATATTCATACTGCGAGCTTTTCAAGAAGATTCTGCCGTTTCTTGACATCGTATGCTTTGGAGTGTTAGATTTCCTGTTCTTTGTTTTCTTTTTGCTGCATACCCTCATCGGCTTGTGCAATCATCTGCCTGTACTGTTCTTTCACACTTTCCGGTGCAAGTATTTGTACCTTGCCATTAAAGCCAAACACCCAACCAAAAAAGGTCGGACTGGCTGATACTTCGGTCTGTACTCTGAAAGAAGTCATATCATACGCAAGGGTTGTCACATCTTCTCCAAAACGGTCAACCATTGTTTTCATCAAGCTGTTATCACACCGTAAATCCACAAGAACTTTCTCGCCTGAGAACATAAAGAAAACTTCCTTTGTGTAATTCTCAATATCAAAATCATCCGGCATAGGAATAATATCTTTATCCAATATCTCCGGCTTGGAAGCAATACGGTCTACCCTGAAATTGATAACCTTGCTTTTCTTCTCTGAATATCCGAGAACATAATAATAGTCCCCACACCAGAGAAGTTTATACGGGCTGAGCTTATACACTTCGCCCTTGTTCTTCAGAACCTTTTTCTTTAATCCGGTATAATCATAATACTGAAAAGAAATCTGTTTACCTGTATTGATGGCATCGTTTATAGCGTCAATGATATAATATATCTGCTCATTATCCGGCTTAATTCGATTGACCACATAGTTATTACGCTTCAACTTTGCCACCTGCCCCGGACTGGTCATCGTATGTATCTTCTCAATCAGCGTTTTGCTTTTCTTCTTTGTAATAAACTTCGATGACTCCACTGCATCTATCAGCAGTTTCAGTTCCGGCAATTCAAACTTACGACTGGCTACAAAGTATTTGCTCTGAGTAGAATGGATAGTAACAATATCCATTCCAAACTCCTGAAGTGCAGCAATATCTTTTGTGACCGTCGTTCTATGTGCAGATATTCCGTATTCATCATTCAATATATTGATTAGCTGCGTCGTCGAAAGCGGATGTTCCTCGTCCGTTCGTTCCTCTAATATTTTCTTTAAGTATAATATTCTCGGCTTTGTTTCCATTGTTTGCCCTTTCCAAGCTATTACTCATATAGTCCTTTGAACATTTCTCCCTGTATCACGCTGATTTGTTCAGTCGGAATTACTGTTTCATCCTGCATAATCAGTTTGCGTTCAAATTCATCAATCTTTTTCACTATGCCGGAATGCGTGAGATATGCTCCTCCGGATTTTTTATCATCAGGCACGAAATAAGTTATTGATATTTCCTGTTCTGTGCCGATATTATCTCTAATCATATTTAATTGGTCATTTAATTTCATAATGACTTCATCGCTTAACTCTAACCGTTCATCTGTTAGCCTTGCAGTCTCTTTAATGGCTGCATCGTGTCCTGTAAGTGCCGCAAAAGGTGCAAACTGTGCTGCTCTGTCGTGAAGTGACATACGAGGATGGTTCTTCGATGTCGGATTCGGCAGATTGATTATATCGTCATAGGAATGTTCATCCATCTGTTACAGCACCTCCTTTGCTCGACAAACTTGAATTTATAGTCCTCTCAAAACCAATTTGCTTTTTCTTCTCGAAATACGGGAATATCACTATCTCGATATGGATTGTAATTATGAAGATTGCAACCAAACTCTTTTAATGATTTTATTTTGTTATCCTGTGTCCATACAATTAAAGATATTCCGTCAAATTCTTCAACATTTCCATTATTCATTTTGCTTTTAAAATACCACTCCACGATTGTTTGATTGCCTTGATGAAAAAATTGCTTAATCTCCCAGACAAGAACACTTCCGCGTGTATTCCATTCGTCAAACCAGTGCTTTACCGTTTTGCGGTTTTCATATTTAGGACTCCAACTCTCAGTATATACAACATCATCTGTAAAAATATTGTCAATTCCTAAATCTGCTTTCTTAATCCACATATCAAACCATAATCGGATAATTTTTTCTCTCTCGTTCATAAAGTACCTCCATAACTTTCGATTTTTCGTTCTCAGCGACTTCCCAATAAATGGGAATTTTATAACTTATCAATCCCAATATAATATTATCATATGGTCTATCTTCTTGCGGTCAGTCAACTCTATAATATGAGGATTATTCTCTTCCTGAGCTATAATCCATACTTTATAGTTTCCACATTCATCACTATCTCCAACAAAAGAAATATTACTTGGTTCAGCAACACCACTTTTTTCAATATATCTCTCTATTTGGGAAATAGGTAAAACTGTGTCAATCCAAAGAGCATCGGCGTATGTTGATTTTTCTCCTTTACTATTTGTGATTTCATAGCCATAAGTAGATACATAAATTACACTATCTGAGTCAGCAGACTTAATCTGTGCTACAAAGTTTTGTAAAGGATTAATATCTTCTTCGTCTAAACAAAAACTATTATAATCCTTACTTTTTTTATCAAAGTAATTATCAAATCCCATCAGAACATCATCATTCAAATCAAATTTTCTTGAATTAAAAACTATTTCTAATATGCCCATATTTTATTCCTCAAATTTCAGTTTGTTTAAGCCTTATGACCGCCGATTTGCTCGTTTCGGTCTTTGGCGGTTGCACCTTCTTCAAGGTTCATTCCCTTCAACACAGCATTCTTGCCAAACTTCTTTTTGATACTCAGCATTGCTTCTTGCATACGCCTTTCCCGTTCTAATTTTTCTTCTTCCTCCGCCTGCTTCTTCCTCTGTGCTTCGTAATCGGTAAAGAGGTCGAGTTGCTGGTATTCATCTTCCTGCTTGACGGATTTTTCATCAACAAGTTTATTCGCTGTGATTGTTATTCTGCGTACAAGCAAATGCTCGTCAACTATCCTGTCATACAAGTCCATCACGGCGTTGGTAATCAATCGAGTAGAGGAAGTCTTTTTCTCAAGATTCGCTGTTCCGTGTGCGTGCTTTGGAACTTTGCGTCCATATCGGTCAATCGTAACCTCGCCTTTGTATTGATATTTTAGGTTCGGATTACTTAAATTCTCAATATCATAGCCGATTGTCAACACAAGCTGGTCAGTTACAAGTCCTTTATCCACCAAATCAAGCACCATTTGGTCGGTCATTTCTTTTACAATCAACTTTGCCTTTTCGTAATCATACGGGCAGTGAAGTACCTGTCCTGAACATACACTATTGGTTTCCGGCTTATAGGCTTTGACCTGCTCCATCGTACAAGGTTCATATCCCCAAGCATGGTCAATTAGCAATTCCGCATTGATACCGAACAGCTTGTACAGCAATTCCTCGTTATACAGTTCATTCGGCTTTCCGATAGAACATCTTGCAATATCGCCCATTGTATAAAGTCCGTGTTCCTCTAACTTCTTCGCATAACCATTTCCGACTCTCCAGAAATCGGTTATCGGGCGATGACTCCACAATTTCCGGCGATATGACATTTCATCCAATTCAGCTATTCGCACACCGTCCTTGTCCGGCTCAATATGCTTTGCCACGATATCCATCGCAATTTTACACAAGTACATATTCGTGCCGATTCCGGCTGTTGCTGTGATTCCTGTTGTTTTCAAAACATCCTGTATCATCGTCATGGCAAGTTCCCTTGCAGTCATCTGATAGGTGTTCAGATAATTTGTTGCATCTATGAATACTTCATCAATCGAGTAAGGGAATATATCTTCCGGAGCAATGTATTTCAAGTAAACACTGTAAATCTTAGTGCTATACTCCAGATAGTATGCCATACGAGGTGGTGCAACGATATAATCAATCTCCAATGCTGGATTCGCATTTAATTCTGTACTGTCATCAGATGAACCAGTAAATGTACGATTTGGTGCTTTCCATCTTCGGTTGTTATTAGCTTCTTTTACCTTTTGCACGACTTCAAACAAGCGTGGTCTGCCGGGTATCCCATAACTTTTTAATGACGGAGATACCGCAAGGCAGATGGTTTTCTCTGTCCTGCTTTTATCTGCAACCACAAGATTTGTTGTCAAAGGGTCACGATTTCGCTCTTTACACTCCACAGAAGCATAGAATGATTTGAGGTCAATTGCGATATAGGTCTTTTGCTTTGCCATCATTCTATGCTCCCTTCTAAAATTCCTTCGAGTAAATTATGCTATCGTTAGTGTCAATCCTCGGTATAAAAACCATCCAATACATATGTTGTGACTGGTGTTATATACAATTCATATTTAATAACCAGTCTGATTAAATCATTTCCGTCAATCAATGTTATCGGCGTACCTTCTCTCGCAGCCTCTCTTGCCTTATTGGTAAATCGGCTATTAGTAATAAATACTCCATAATCGGCTTGATATTTGTTCATTGCCCCAAGAAATTGATTGATATCCGGCTCACTCACTGGATTTGAATTAAATCTTTTACACTGAATAACCACTCTGGTTGTTCTAAAATCATCGGCATCTACGTGATATCCATAGCCATCAATACCACCATCATTTGACACCTGAACGCCTTTGTTGGTAAACTCCACTCCCATCTTTGTAAGAAGTGCTCGTGAAAATTGTTCAAACTTTGCTGGAGACATATTTGCGATTGCACTCTGAAGTTTTACCTTGAAATCATCTAACAATTCGTCATCTGTGGATTCATTCTCCTCATCTTCAACCTCCAGTGTTTCTACTGGCTTGTTTTTCGATTTGTTCTTAGTCGAATGTTCCTCCCAATAGCTTCGTGCCTTATCCCTTACTTCTGTCTTAACATCAAAATCTGTTAAATCTACATTTGCTCCATCTTGAGTAAGTGTAATCTTTGGATTGAATTTCACATAAGATATGAGTCCGACATAACTAAGCTCTTTAATAGCAAAATTAAACTTAAAATCAAATTTTTTGTAATGATTTCCTGTTTTATTAGATGTATATAGTTTCTGTTCAAATTCAGCAATATGCTCATCTAACTCACTAATTCTGTCTCTAATTTCAGAACGCTCTAACTGTCCACCTGCTTCCTGAAGGACTTGAAGGATTGGTTTAATAAGATATGATACTTGTTCTTCTGTATTTAAATCGTCATAAAACATATTTACATTTACACCTCTCATTTACTGTGCATACTTCTTGAAATTCTCTGCCTGCTCAAGAACTTCCTTGTAAACATCATCAATGGTTACTGGCGGATAGCCGAACTCATCAAGCAGCAATATCAAATCCACTTGCAAGTTTGCCTTAATATCATCACGGGCAGACCAATCGGTATAGCGTGACTTATCATCAACAATCAGCTTTATCCTTTTGGAAAGTTCAATCATTTTATCGTCCGGATATTCAAACTCAAACTTCTTGGAAACTGCTTTCAAAATATCATAGAAAGCCTTTTCTTCATAATCTATTCCCATATTCTTGAAGGAGTTCTTTTCTGTTTTCAGTTCAGACAACAACTGTGCAAGCTGCTCCGCAACATCATCAAGGACTTCATTGGCATACGCTTCATCACGACGTCGGTTATTATACTCATCAACAACTTTCTTGAGTCTGTCTGCAAATTCCACACCCATAATTTTATTAACTTTCTTAAACTCGTCAATCGCCTGAGAAAGAAGTCTTTGAAGTATCTTGATTTTCGTATTCGGCAACTGAATAGCATTTATCTTATCCATATACTCATCGCTGAAAATATCAACCGATATATGTTTTCCGGTTTCAAACAATTCCTCAATTCCATCAGACTGAATTGCACCCTCAAGCATTTTGCGGACACGAGCGTTCATCTGCTCAATATCCGGTGCATCGCCTTTTGTCAACTTGAAAAGGATAGAACGGACAGCACAATAAAAATGGATATAATCCTTATCTTCATCGGAGAATTTCTCACTTGAACTACAAAGGTTAAATGCCTGTTTCATTCTCTTGACTGCTGCCATAAATCTTCTTTCCAGTTCTTCAGACAACTGCACATACTCAACCGCACGGTTCAGGCAGGCAAGCTGTTCGGTAGGCGAACCATTGAAGAAATCACTACTGTTAAAGTTATGGAACATCTGACCGAGAACTTCTAACTGGTCTTTTACAATCGTGATGGACTGCTCAACACCTTCAAATTCTTCACTCTCAAAATTCGTATATTTCTTGAGGGCGGTATTCATATTTTTCTTGATACCTATGTAGTCAACAATCAAACCTTTATCCTTGCCCTCGCATACACGATTTACACGGGAAATCGTCTGAATAAGGGTATGCTGCTGAATAGGCTTATCAATATAAATCGTATCAAGCTCCGGCACATCAAAACCAGTCAGCCACATATCTACAACAATGGCAATCTTAAAGTTCGATTTCGGGTTCTTGAACTGACGGTCAAATTCTTTCCTGTCCTCTTTTGTGCCAAGCATATCAAATAGGTCTTTTTCATCATCTTTATTACGAGTCATAACCAACTTGATTTTTTCCATTGGCTTCAACTCTTTTTTATCTTTCTCACTCAGAACAACACCGTCATCACAAATCTTCTTTTCTGTCCATTCCGGTCTGAGTTCCTTTACTATCTTATAGAAATCGTATGCTATATTTCGGTTGGAACATACAAACATTGCTTTGCCTGCTACGGTTGCACCTTCTGCCACACGGGTTTCATAATGCTTGATAAAATCCTCCGCAACAGCACGAAGTCTATCAGGGTCGCCAATAATAACTTCCATTTTGGCAACTGCTTTCTGACTTTCTTCTACTTGATGTTCATTTGCCCCCTCAAGTTCACACTGAGCATAATATTCTTCAATCTGTCTTACCTTATCCTGATTGAGCATAACCTTGGCTGCACGACCATCGTAAACAAGATTAACTGTAATACCGTCCTTAACAGCTTCCGTCATTGTATATGCGTCTACAACACCACCAAAGACTTCGATTGTTCCATCAACCGGAGTTCCGGTAAATCCAACATAAGTCGCATTTGGTAAAGAATCGTGCAGATACTTGGCAAAGCCATAGGTTTTCTGAACACCTGACTCTGTAATCTTAACCTTTTGGTCGAGATTGATTTGGCTTCTGTGTGCTTCATCAGAAATACAAATAACGTTCGTTCTGTCTGTAAGAAGCTGCAAATCCTCTGTAAATTTCTGAATGGTAGTCAGATAAACACCGCCACTCTCTCGTCCCTGAAGCTCCTCACGAAGTTTCTCACGGGATTCAATGCTTACAACAGTTTCATCTCCGATATATTTCTTTGAACCGACAAACTGCTTGGAAAGCTGGTCGTCAAGGTCTGTTCTGTCTGTAATAATAAGAATAGTCGGGGAGGAAAAGTATTTGCTTTTCATCAGCATACGGGTAAGGAAAAGCATTGTATAACTCTTGCCGCACCCTGTTGCTCCGAAGTATGTACCACCTTTACCATCTCCTTCAGGGCGAAGATGTGCCTTGATATTCTCATACAATTTATTTGCCGCAAAGAACTGTGGATAACGGCACACTATCTTTAAATCCTTATCTGAGTTATCCGGAAAATAAATAAAATCTTTGACAACTTCAAGCAAACGGTCTTTTCGGAAAAGTCCCTTTATCATTGTTACAAGAGAATTGATACCGTCCAGTTCTTTATCGTCTGAGTTTATCTTTCTCCACGCATAGAAGAAATCGTACGGGCTGAAGAAAGAACCATATTTATTATTTGCTCCATCACTGATAACAACAAACGCATTATATTTGAAAATCTCCGGAATATCTCTACGGTAACGGATTGTAAGCTGCTTATATGCGTCCATTATGGTCGTATTCTCTTGTACCGCACTCTTAAATTCAAGAACAACAACAGGAATACCATTTACGAACACAATGCCATCAGGAATACGCAACTGATTATTTACGCCTTCAATTTCAAACTGATTAACCACTTTGAAAATATTGTTTTCAGGAGTGTCGAAATCAATAAGTTCAATATAGAGGTCTTTCTGCGTTCTATCCTCACGGTTAAGAATAAATCCATCGCAGAGCAACTTAAATACAGCTTTGTTTGCTTCATAAATTGTACCGGAAATATTACGCAGCATTAGAATGACACTATCCACCTCACTCGGTGTGATACCATCTTTCGCATAGCGATTATAGAGGTATTGCTTCAGGTCGTCCGTAAGCAGAACCTCCGTCCTTTCTCTGTGTATCTGGTCGCCACTGACATAGGTGTACCCCTCGTCTTTGAACAACTCCATTATTGACATTTCCAATGCGTGTTCATTAAAATTTGCCATTGCGTTCACTCCTTTGGTATTCTGCATCAAATTATGATGCAACTACACTTGTATAATAAGCATTATAAAGTGCTTGTACTGTTTCATAATATTTATCTTCATAAGTTTCTGCTTGTGCGTCGGTATACTCTAAGAAAAACTGACAATCAACATCTTCGCCAAACTTATTATTTATAATTGTTGCTATATTCTCAACAAGTTCCATCATCCACATACAAACGGTTTCTTCTCTTGTGTGTGCTAGACTTTGATATTCCCATACATAATCAATCGGAGGTATAGGTGTTTCCTTATCAAAATCCATTTTTTTATCTACGAAATAATAGAAATATTCATCAATATACTCTCCAATAGATATTTGAGCCACATTCAAAATCATCATCAGACGATTTTCTTTGTTTATAGGTTCAAAGATATTAGGAGTGCCGTTCCATTCTAATTCTCGGTATCTATCATAGCTTCGATGAAAATATTTTGCTCCATCATACAAATAATCCCTTCCCAAATTATATTTCTCTATATCTTGCTGAAGTTTATCTATACATCCCTGTAACCAATACTTTCCCGTAAATTGTTTAATCTTATATCCGGCTTGATTTAATATCTCATTTTGTAATTCTTCAGAACACCGGCAGTATTCCGAATAAATTTTCCTTGTATGCTTTTCAAGCGGATATAGATTAGCTGCTATAATACACCACGGCAAATAATCTCTTTCCTCTTGATTATCAATTAGAAAAAGTCGAGCTTTTTCTTGCAATGCTATACGTTCCTTTTCGCATTGCAATTTCTGTATTTCCTTTTCATGTCGTGATTGCAACCAATAAATCAAAAAAGAAACTGCTATTGTTGCCACCAGTGACAATACTCCGATTATAATCTGAATTATATCTGCTAATGACATAGGTTCCTCCTTGTAAATGATAATTTAGCGGCTTGACATTGTTGTAAGAATTATTTTCTGCAATTCTTGCAGTTTTTCTATTTCAGAAAGATTTTCTTCTTTGCAATAAATAAGGCTCATAACCTTTTGGGAGAAAGATTTCTGTAATTCAAGTGGTGGAATTGCTATTCCATAAGCATGAACATCGTTTCGATTTAATGTAGGAACTGCACTACCACCAACAAAGCCATCATAATTTAGATTTTTGAGCAAATAAAATACCCACAACGGTTCTGCTTCATAAATTTGTTTTACATAGAGCGATGTGTTATGTGTCCAACAGTTGCAAAGGTACAATCTTGGGTTGCCAATATTGCCGCTTCGTCCCATTACAATAACAGGAGCTTCAGCAGTAAATTCATCATGATACCCAATTGTTCCGGTTGAACCTGCAACGGGATATTTACCACCAGTCATTTCAGTTCGAGGTAAATCATGCCCCCTTTGTAGTTGCAACACATCACCAACAGTGCCTTGTTTCCAAGAAGATTTATCTGAGTTGGACTCAAAATATTTTTGATACAATGTTTGAGCAGCATCGTCTAAATTATCATTTATCTTCTGTTTCAAATCTATTCTATCGGTTATCGTCTTGTAGGCTTTCACTATTTTTCTCTGCTTTTCAATATCTGGTACTGGAAGTTCCACCATACAAAGCTCATTCCAATCGAAAATCTCTCTTACGCTTCCGTGTGACTTATACCTTGCATAACGGTCAAATTCTGGTCGGCTGAACCAAAGCATAAGATATTCAGGGTCAAGTTCCTCTTTATTTTCAACTTCAAAAACTGTATAAGAGCTTGAAATGATACAATCTTCTTCATCTAAATAAGCAATAGAAATTTTCTCTCCATTTCGTGAAGTAACGGGTCCGTATGCAAACTGTCCCGTTCTGACTATCTTATAATTCGATAAATCAGTTCCTACAATATTTGCGATTGAAGGAATAAATTTTTTACTTATACTTACGCCAAGCAACTTTGTTACGGCTAAATTCTTATTACGCTCGTCCACAAGTCGAATGTAATTGCCTAATATCTTATATCCTTTTTCCATTCCTACCACCTTAACCAATGTATTTTCTATGAGCAATTTTCACATTGCTCTGCTTGACCATTGCATATTGCAATGTCGTATCTATTCTTCTATGCCCCAAGAGCTGCTGAAGCTGCTCTATTGGCATTCCTTTGTCTATTGCCATTGTTGCAAGTGTTCGCCTGAATTTATGAGGGTGTACCTTATTTAATCCCAAGCGTTTTCCAAGCTGTCGTAATCTCACTTCAATACCTCCGATATTCATTCGATTATACGGAGATTGTAATGAAACAAAAAGTGCTGGATTGTCGTCCTTTCGGCTATTTAAGTAATTCTGCAAATGTATTTTTGTTCTTGCATCAAAATATACTATTCGCTCCTTATCGCCTTTGCCGAAAACCACACATTCTCTTTCGTTAAAGTCTATATCCTCACGATTTAGCAACACCATTTCTCCGACACGCATCCCCGTTGAAGCAAGCATATCAATCATCGCCAAGTCCCTGAGTTCTGTGCAATTATCTCTCATCAATTCAAGTGCTTCATCTGAATAAGTTTCCTTAATGTTTGTTCCGGTCTTAACCTTATGTATTCGCCTGACCGGACTTTTCAAAATATAATCCTCGTCCTCAAGCCAAGAGAAAAAACTGGAAAGTATTCGTCTTATATTATCTATCGTAACTTTACTTGATTTTTTCTTTGCTTGATACTCTGTCAAATAACAACGAATGTCGTCAGTTACGATATATTTGATACTCTTTCCAATACCATCAAGCATTGACTGTATCGTTGCATTATAGTATTTCAGAGTTTTCTCAGAACAGCCTTCAATACGCTTTGCCGATAGGAAAGATTCTACTAAATTCTGTTCTGAAAGTTCCTCATCTTTTTTTATCTTTGTTACCTCATAATCAAAAAGTGTATACTGCAACACCTCTTGCAATCTTTCTGTCTGTGCGTTATTCAGATAAGGTAACATTCCTTGAATAACATCAGTGATTAGGTTCTGTTTCATAGTCAATTCTCCTTTTCTTTTTTAAGAGAACGACTACCAGTGGCAGTCCCTTGTTTTAACTCCCGCCACTGATGGGAGTTCTATTGTAAATGATAATTTAGTGGCGGTTGGCACAGCTTCTATCCAAAAGAATGTCGGCAGAGGTGCATTGATAAATCTGACCGAGCCAGAAATGGATAGACTGACTTTGCCTGATGATTTTGAAATTCAAACCGTATCTGAATTTTGTAGAGAAACAAAATCTGGTTCTACTCCATCTCGTACCAACAACGAATATTGGGAGAACGGAACGATTTCTTGGGTAAAATCAGGCGAAGTCCATAATAATATTACGCTTCAAACGGAAGAATACATCACTCCATTAGGGTTGAGTGAGAGTTCCACAAAACTGCTTCCAAAGGACACAGTTTTAATGGCGATGTATGGCGTTACCGCTGGAGAAGTTGGTTATCTTGCTATTGAAGCAACGACCAACCAAGCTATTTGTGGTATGATTTGCAATTCAAAAGCTGATGCAGCATACTTGTACTTCTCACTAATTCAGAGCCAAGCGGCAATAAGCAGACTTTCTAATGGTGGAGCCCAAGATAACCTCAGTAAGAACTTCATTGATAACATAAAAATTGTTGTGCCTTCGTCTGAGTTTATTGAAGAACTGAATCTTGCTGCAATAGTTGAGCAAATGACCTTAAACACAAAGGAAATCGCTCTACTTGAAGAACTGCAAGCCACAGCTTTGGCTCAGTTATCAAGCCACTAAATTATCATTTATCTTCTGCTTTAAAGCAATTCTCTCCGTAATTGTCTTATAACTGTTCACTATTTCAAGCTGGTTTTCAATAGGCGGAATAGGCAATTCTAGTCTGCAAATATCGTCCCAAGTAATCCCACCACGTACACTTCCGTCAGTATGTAACCAACAAATACGGTCAAACTCCGGTCTGCGAAACCACATCATCAGATAATCTTCATTCAAAATGCTGTTATCTATTACCTCAAACATAAAATATGCCGGAGAAACAATAGCAGGTTTTTCTTCATCATACAATGCAACCGGAAGTCGTTCATCACGACCAACATGCATTGGATTACACGCAAACTTTCCTTTTGTTATCAGTTTATATTTACTCAAATCCGTACCAATGACATTTGCAACCGACGGCATAAAGAACTTGTCTATGTTAATTCCCAAAACTCTGTCTGTTATGCTTTCTCTGTTCCGAGTATCAATCAGTCGGATATGGTTTCCTAAAATATCATAATTCGATTTCATATCCCAACTCCTTAAATACAGCAAGCAAATCTGATTTGGATTTTTCCTCTTGAACAAGAAGTTCTTTGAGTTCTCCCTGCAATGACTTCATTTTTGTATCAAAGTCGATGTTCTCATCACGGTTGACAAACTCAATATATCTGCTTGGTACAAGAGTAAATCCTTTTTCTTTTACTTCTTCAAAAGAAGCAGAATAGCAAAACTCCGGCACATTCTCATAAGTTTCCTCATAGCCTTCCTGCTGCCAGTTATGATATACACTTGTAACTTTGGCTCTATCTTCCTCTGTCAATTCAATGTACTTCTTCTCATAAGGACTGCCCATCTGTCGTAAATCCATAAAGAGTATTTCATCTTCTCGGTCACGATAGCGTTTGAGCTTTCCGTTCTGTTCCACAACACGAGCCTTTTTATTCTTATTGAGTACCCAAAGGGTAACGCTGATGTCAGTGGTGTAGAAAAGGTTTCTCGGAAGAATAATAATCGCTTCTACCAAGTGATTTTCTATAAGCTGCTGCCTGATTTTCAGCTCTGTACCATCATCAGATAATGCACCATTGGCAAGCAGGAAACCTGCCACACCGTTTTGTGAAAGTTTAGAAACAATATTCAGTATCCAACCATAGTTTGCGTTGCTTGTTGGTGGAACTTCATATCCATTCCAACGAGGGTCGTCTACAAGCTCATTCTCGGCTCTCCACTGCTTCTGATTGAAAGGTGGGTTTGCCATAATGAAATCTGCTTTAAGGTCTTTGTGTTGGTCGTTGGTAAATGTATTGGCTGCCATCTCTCCAAGATTTGCAGAAATACCACGGATAGCTAAGTTCATTTTTGCCAGTTTGAAAGTGGTATTTGTGTATTCCTGACCGTAAATAGACACTTTCTTTTTATTACCGCTGTGTGCTTCTACGAACTTGATGGACTGAACAAACATACCACCCGAACCGCAACAAGGGTCATAAAGTATTCCATCGTAAGGCTCAAGCATTTCGGCAATTAGGTTTACAATACACTTTGGTGTGTAGAACTCTCCTTTACCTTTTCCTTCTGCAAGAGCGAACTTACTAAGGAAATACTCATATACACGACCTATAATGTCGTTCTCTTTATCATCAGTGTTGATACGATTGATTTCATCAAGCAAAGAAGCCAACTTTGCCGTATCAATATGTAAGCGGGAGTAATAGTTATCCGGCAAAGCACCTTTCAGTGCCGGGTTGTTCTTTTCAATCGTATAAAGTGCTGTATCTATCTTTAGGGCAATATCGTCCTGCTTTGCATTTTCAATAATGTACTTCCAACGGCTTTCTTCAGGAAGATAAAATACATTTTCCTGAGTATAAAACGGCTTCATATCCGCATACTTTTCGCCGTGTGTAGAAATAATCTTATTACGGCATTCCTCAAACTTGTCACTGGCAAATTTAAGGAAGAATAAACTCAGAACAACGTGCTTATACTCCGCAGGCTCAACAGAACCTCTCAGTTTATCAGCACTTTTCCAAAGTGCTTCTTCCATTGATATTTCTTTCTTTGGTTTAGCAGCCCTTGCCATCTATAATTACCTCCGTGTTTTAATCTTCATCTAAAATGACTTCGCATATATCTCCGATGTCACAGTGAAATACCTGACATATCCTCATCAGTACTTCAAGAGATACTGGCTCATTCTTATTTATCTTCGTTGCAGCGTATGATGTAATTTCGGCTGCACGCATTAAATCCTGTCTTTTCATTTGATTGTCAATCATAAGTTTTTGAAGTTTGTTATAGCATATCTTCATCAGTAACACCTCTTCATCTTATAATTCTTCTTCGTTACAGTTAGTCATTTAACATTATATATTAAATTTTCAGGCATTTCAAGATTTCAGGCAGAAATGTAACCTTTCAGACACTAAGGTGTCACTTTTTACAAACACCTAACACGACTCTTTTAAAGAATACTAAAAAAGAGATGCCGAAGCACTTCAATTATACATTCTATTATTAACATTCAATGCAATCATTGCTATGACCTTTTCTATCGGCGGCTCTTTTCCGTCCGGTGCAACTGCTTTCCAAAAAGCTATTGCTTCCGGTTCAGCACTTTTCATTGCTTCCCGAATGGCAAACTGCATTTCCTCTTTTACTGCTTTTTCGGTTGTTCCATTTTCTTTTGCTATTTGTCTGAAAATGTCGTTCACTTCTACTTCCTCCTATGTCTATTAGTATGTGTCTATCACTGACAGTTGTTGTTATAGCATATTCTCTCTGTCGAAGTCCCGAAAAATTTGTCGATAGCAGAAATTTTTTATACTGAAAAAAAGAAAGCTCGTCGATTAGGACGAACTTCTGTGTTTTATGGAAGTATTTGCTTTGACTGCTTCACAAGTGTATCTATGACTTCATAAATTCTGTTTCTATCTTCAGGAGCAAGTTTTTCAAGCTTCTCATTCAGCATTGAGTTCTTGACTGTATATCCCGTTTCCAGAACATCTGTAAGAACCATATCCGATGATACACCTAAAGCATTTACTATCTTTATGAAAGTTTCGAGTGACGGAATTTTCTCTCCACGCTCAACCATACCAATATAATTTGTTGTCAAATCTGTTTTCTCAGCCAAATCTTCTTGGCGTAATTTCCTCGCAAGTCGGAACTTTCTTATATTCTTGCCGATTGTATCGAGCTTCATCACATCACCTCCCTTAGTGTGTTTCCATAACTAATAGTATAGGTTAAGTCGATTTCAAATCACACGCACCCAAAGGAAGTCAAACCAACTATTAGTGATGATTCCCAACTATTTTTATGTTATACTATAAAAGTAGTAATTCACGATTGTTAATGGCGAAAGACAAATCACAACCCAAGAGCCAAGTTAAACAATCTCCATAGAATAAACTTAGGGGTAAAAAGGAATGGACGAACAAAAGATAATATTCAATAATCGGTTTGAAAAAGAGAAATTTGAGGATTACAAAACAGATTTGGGAACTGGCAACACAATCACTCCTGACTTTACGGAAGCTGATGATTTTTTGAAATTCATACAGAAGAACCGCAGAAGTGTTCCAAGTAAAGAACGAATTGCTGATAAGGACAAATTCATCAAGACCGTTTACGAGTTATCCAACAGCTTTGAAATTGACGCTGACCTGATAGAATTTGCCGAGGGATATATCGCTAACATCTATGTAGATTATGCCTGCTACACTGGATATATCAAGAAGCTGTTAGCAATTCTTTTTATCCTTGCCGATGATATTTCCTTTTTAGATGGCAGTAAAGAAAATGCCGATATGCTTTTCAGCTTCACTTATCACACACACCATATTTTCCTGAATAACAGAGAAACAACCGATTTCTCATAATGTACCCGATGGCTACTCAACTGAGCAGCCATCTTTTCAATTTTCCAGACACCGTCTGGAATTTTTAATATGCCGGAATACCGTATCCATAGATATTGCTGCTTCCGACTGCGTACTGTCTTTGCTTGCAGGCGTCGCCTGAGTTGCCCTCTACGGTATAAACTGTGCCATTCTCACACTTCTCTACGATACCAACGTGGTCTGTTGTATCGTCGCCTTCCCAATCAAAGAAGATAATGTCTCCTACCTTTGGTTCATAAGTGCGGTCTTGCCATTTTCCATTTGACTTAAACCAGTTTGCACCATCCACGCAACCTGCAAATTTCGGAACAAGTCCGCTTTCAATATACCCGCATTGGTCAGCACACCAAGATACGAAGCAGGCACACCATTCCACTCGACTATTAAAGCCGTACCAGCTCCAGTAAGGTTGTCCGCCCTGATTGCCTAGCTGTGTCAAGGCAACCTCAACAATCGCCTGATTACCTCCGGCAGTAAAGGCTCGCCCATACGGATAGTATCTCAGAACGTGAGCCGGATATTGGGTATCTCCATAACTGTCCCAACCAAGCCTTTGTGCCTGCTGAGTGGAAAACTCCACTGCATTGGCATAAGAATAACCGCCATACTTTGTTTTTGCCCAAGAAATATACCCATTACCGAAGTTGTAGCCTTGCAAGGCAAGTTTGATATGCTCCATATCTATCGGACTTTCCACTTCTGCCGAAGTAAGAGCCGCTTTCAGTTCCTGAACTCCACACTGGATAGAATATTCAGGGTCTTTAATTCCATTAGGTTCGTGCGGATACCTTGTATTGAAACTTCCCTCTGCTGCCTGCATAGGGTCAAGTCCTCTGCCACCGCTTTCCTGCATCATAACCGCCTTGATAAGTTCCACATACTCAGGAATGCCGTACTCTTTGGCATACTTCTGTATGATGGGTTCATAGGCTTCTACCTCTGCACTTATCGGAGTATAGGAATTACTGTCACTTCCTCCTCCAAACATTGCTACGGCAGCACCAAACAGCACGACAATCATAATAATCAGAACCGCTATCCAACCGCCTGCGGCGATTGCTGCTACAAGTGCTTTTGTCCCTGCAATAATCGCTTTGACTGTCGCAACAGTAGCTTTCGCTGTGGCTTTAACGGTATCTGCTGTGGCTTTCGCCGCTTTCTTTGCCGTCTGAGCCGCTTTCTGTGTTGCTTTGGCTGTTGTTTTTGCTGTTTTCTGTGCTAAAATGGCAGCTTCTTTGGTGGTCTTAATAGAAGTCTTTGCCGTTTGTTCTGCGGTCTTGACCGACCTTTGAACAGTATTGGTTGCACCTTTCGATACGGTCTTGACTGTCGTATTTCCTGCCGACCTTGCAGACTGTTTAATTGTTTTCTCCGTACGCTCCAGAGTTCGGATGCTCTGTTTTCCGACAGGATTGACCGATTGTTTCTGAAGCTGTTTCTCTGCACGCTTGGTCTTGAAATTCTCAATTCCCGTTTTGGCTTTCTGATAATTCTGCCTTGTTTCACGCACACCCCATCTGCCGACTTTATCCGCACGGTATGCAGTTTTGTGAACAGCCCTATCCGTTGCCGCTTCGATTTTATCGGAAGCATATTCCTCTGCGGAATTTTCCGAAGCATTGGTGGAATGTTCTGCCTTATCTTTCGTCATCACATAGGCTTTCTTCATTCGCTCCGTGGCAACTGCTGCCTTATTTATGGTCTTGATTGTACCTTTGCTTGTATCTCTTGTTTTTATATCAGCCATCGGTTTCCTCCTTTCTCGAAAAATAATAGAGAGTGGGGTTTAATCCACTCTCTTAGCGACAACAACAAGCCTGCCATTGTTTCTTGAATATTCACAAGTAGAAAGAGAAATCAGCTTGTCGCCATATTCTGCCGATACTCCGGTATCATACAAAGAAAGTTCCTTGCACTTAGCAACATACGCATCAAACTCTGCCGCATTTTCTGCGTCCGTAAACTCATAATACTTAAAGCTATCGGAGCTGTCTGTATAAACGACTGTCTTAAAGACTGCAATCACTTCATACTGGTGTCTGTCCGTCAGTGTATCAAAGGTAATCGTCTTATGACCTTCCCAAAAGCTCTTGTTTCTGTACTTCATCAGTCCCGTAAACATCGAGCCGTCATTCATATGGTGTCCGTATATAATGATGTTGTCTGAAGGTTTCTGCACATCACAATTTTCCTGCACATATGGACAGCCATAAGCGGAATAGGTCTTATCAAACTTGTGCTTCAGGTAGAAGTTCGGCTCATTTACAGACTGCACGACCGGATAGTTGATATTGGTATCCTCAACCTTTATCCAACCCACCATATCCTCATTCTGCCGATAGAGTTCAAGATATTCCGCAAGATAGTCCTTATCTTCCGAAAACGTCACGCCCTCATTTTCCTTTGGCGGCTCGTCCTCCACAATCTCCGCAAGGTTATCATAGACTTCATTCTGCTTGGCAGAGTCAATGTGATTACGGATAATAAAGAAGGTGCTTACAGACAACACTACCGTAAACACCATCGCAATAATAATATAGATTTTTCTGCTCATTTTCTCTTACCTTTCCATATCATTTCTCTTAGGTGGAGTCAAATCTCTGCAATACTCCGGATACCTCAACTTGATACCCTCCATAAAATACGGAGCATATCCGCAACAGAACAGTTCCTCCGGTGTATAGAGATTTTCCCTGCCTTCTTCCGTAAATCCATTCCAGAGATTAAAGGCAAGGTGGCAGACCTTGACTGTGCCACTTGTCTGCCAACCGCCGTGCATACCTTCCGGTATGATGCAATCCCTCTTAAAATCAAACATCTTTCCGATGTTCATTCTTGTTTCTTCTGAAATACCCATCACATAGAAAAATGCTCTGTGATAGCAGTCGTTGACTTTGCACTTATCCAGATTTTCCAATACAAAATCTCTGTGTGCAGCATTGCGAAATTGAATTTTAGACATTGTAAATCCCTCCTTACGCTTCGCCCGGCTTGGTCGTCATCAGTTTATAAAGTTTCGTGTTCTTAGGGAATTTGTTTGCAAACGGTACAAGCGAACTTCCCACCTTGATAAGTCCGTGTCCTGCTTCCACATTCGTGATATAGGACATCTGGAGGTCAGAAATATTCAGAAGTTTTGCAAGCTCAAGCCTGTCTGTGGAAGCCTGATTCAGCATAATAATGAACTCTGAGTTTGCAAGCATTGTTCTCGCTGTGTGGCTCTGCAAAAGGTCATCGACATTCTGAGTGATTCCACTTGCGTATGCACCGTATTTTCTCACACGCTTCCACAAGGTAAAGAGGAAGTTTGCAGAGTATTCGTGCTGGAACAGAAGATAAATCTCATCAATGAAGATAAAGGTGTTCTTACCCTTTGCACGGTTCTGTGTGATACGGTTCAGGATAGAGTCAAGGACAACAAGCATACCAATCGGCATAAGCTGTTTACCCAAATCAAGAATGTCATAGCAGATAAGGCGATTATTGGTATCCACATTCGTCTGCTTTGCAAAGGTATTCAGAGAACCGTGTGTGAAAAGTTCAATGGCAAGTGCCAGTTCCTTTGCTTCCGGTTCGTCCTGCTGCAAAAGTTCTGCCCTGAAATCCTGCAAGGTCGGTATATGTCCCTGATAGTCATTCTGCTGATAACTGCGATACACGCTTGCCGTGCAACGGTCAATGATAGACTTCTGCTTCGCTCCGAGATTTGTTCCTCCGATAAGCTGTTCACAAAGGGACATAATAAACTCGGATTTCAAAATGACAGGGTTTGCACCGTCGCCGTAATCCTTATTCATATCCATTGCATTGATGTGATTGTCGGAAGTAGCAGAAATATTGATTACCTCTCCGCCCATTGCATTGACAAGCTGTGAATACTCTCGCTCAGGGTCGATGATGATAATATCTGCGTCTGAAGAAAGCACCTGATTGATGATTTCTCCCTTTGCCGCAAATGACTTACCGCCACCAGATACACCGAGAATAAAGGAGTTACCATTCAAAAGCTGCTTACGGTCTGCGATAATCATATTTTTGCTGATAACATTCTGACCGTAATAGATACCGTTCTCGTGGAAAATATCCTGCACCCTGAATGGGATAAATACCGAAAGGCTCTCTGTTGTAAGTGTTCTGAACGCATCAATCTTTCTTGTTCCAAACGGCATTACCGTATTGAGTCCATCTACCTGCTGAAATCTCAGTGTTGCAAACTGGCAAAGATGTTTTCTTGCTGTGGTAAGCAACGCTTCCGTATCATTCTCAAGCTGTTCCTTACTGTCTGCCGTAATAACCATTGTGATAACAGCGAACATCATTCTCTGGTCACGGGTCGTAAGGTCATCGAGGAACTCTTTCATTTCTTTCTTCTGCTGCTCCATATCATACGGAACAGTTGCAGAGAAGTTGTTATTGGCATTCTGCCTACGCTGCCAGTTTGTGATATTGGTTTCCACACCAAGCAGACGGTTCTCTGCTTCCTTTACTGCTTCATCAGTTGGAACGGGAACAATATCAATGGACATCATCAGATTTCTGTTCATATCCGTAAGTTCCGCTACCATACTGTCTTTGATATAGGACGCATATTCACGAAGAAAAAGGACTCTTCCATAACGGTTTCCCATCTTGAAATAGTCCTTTTCAAATTCCATTGTGTCGGGGCAGATATAATCCTTAAAATCGTGTCCCTTTTTTCTTGTTTCCTTAATATCAAAGTGGAAAGAGCTTTCCTCTCCCACACGATAAAAATCGTGGAAAATACGAAGTCTTTCGTCTGTTTCCAGTTCCACACACTTACTTCCAAGCCTGCCGAAGTGAGCAATCAAATCTGCACCGACACGGGCAAAATAAGTTCTTGCGTCCTCCACACTCTTTTTGTTGATGGAAATGGTAATATACTTATCCTGAACAATGGAGTTTGCACCCGTTGCCTTATCAAGAAGCATTTTATTGTATTCCTCTCGATATTCGTCCAGATTATCTCCGGTTGTCGGAATAAGAATTGTCTGCTCAAAATCCAGTCTGTTGAGTCGACGATTATTGATTGTGATTTTTGTCGTTGCACCACTGTCAAGAGAGTTCAGAAGTTCGGAATATTCAAGGAACATCGCTTCCTTATCCTCACGGCTCGCCACTGCATAGTTAATATCCGTAAAGCGGTAGGTCTTTGAATATTTATCCTTTCCCACTTTGAAAATGCCATCATCAAAGATAGCTGCCACGGGAATCACGTCCTGCACCCCTTTCGGTACAACAAATTTTTCTTTATCCTGCTTAAACAAATTTGTAAGAGTCTTAATCATTTGACTTCAATACCTCCTTCTGCTTCTGTTCAATGCTTGGCTTCATCAGTTCGTAATAAACATTGGTGGAATGAAATACCAACTTCTTCGGCATTAAAAACTCCGATTTTATCCACGCATAGATTGCTTTCTCTGCGGTCATACCGTTGTACTTCACAAAACCCAGTGCCGCAAACGGGGCAGCGCCCAAAATGCACACCCACGATACGGTTTCCGTGCCAACATACGGTCTGAGCAAGAAATACAGTCCTACTGCAACGCCACAAGCGAGAACAGAAAAAATGAACTGTCTGAACGACAGTCCAAAAAACATTGACTCTGTATAATTTCTGATTTCTCGGTTAATTTTTACTTCCATATCTGTTTCCTTTCCTGCGGTTTCGGTCGTTCTCCCTCACGCATTTATCATTCAGGCAAAAGACTTTGCCTTTCCGTTTACCGCCATAGTAAACACATTTCTTACAATCTCTTTGGTTCATCTCAAAATCTCTCCTTAAAGTCCCATCATCTCTCGGATAATACGGTCAGACATTTTTACTGCACCGACAAGAACAAGCATATTAAATACCAATTCCCCGATATATGCCCACACCTGCGTAACTGCTGCTGCATCAGGATTCACTACTGGTGGCGATGAAGCAAATACGGAGAAAATAATACAAGCAAGTACAATGACTGCTCCCTCAAGCAGAACTGCACAATAGCTCTTGATAAAACTCTTGCCTACATTCTGTGTAGGTTCTCCTGCAAATGTGGAAAGCGGTATCGGTGCAAGTGCTGTGTACATATACAACTTGAAAAATCGTCCATACACTGTCATTATCAGAATGAACGACAGCACCGTGATAAATAATCCTCCGATAAGCGTTACCGCCCACAATGGAATACTCTCGAAAAATCCGCAATCCTCTATGGTCGTTACCATCTCTGCGGGCAAGGTCGTCTGTTCCGGAGTTCCAAATCCGGCAGCATTCATAATGGTTGAAATCGTACCCTGCACGATATTAAATAGTGCAAGCATAAGCTCCATTCCGTATGTGATAACACCTTTCGCCAGTGCAAAACGAACAAAGAGTTTTAAAGCGTGTTCCGGTTTCTTCACATCTGTAAAACTTCCGCAGGTCTTTACCATGCCTATCACAAAAAACAATACAAGCAAGGCAAGCCCGATAGCCTGAACTGCACCGTTGATGTCAACGATAACCTTCCAGATATTCCCGCCCTTAAAGTTCTGCGGTGTAGTTGTGATGAGCGTCCATATTTCCGACAGTTTTTCATTCCAAGTTTCAAGGGCATTTTCAAGATTTTGAACTACCCAGTTATCACTCATTCAAAGCACCTCCTTACAATTAAGGGGTGTACCTTAACTTGGCACACCCCTCGATAACTGTGTAACTCTTATCTTAGCCTGTGATAAGAGTAAGGATTTCTTTCGCAAAAGTGATAATGACACCACCCGCAAGAGTCAGGAAGCCATTGGCTCTCTGAGAAGGGTCGTGAGATTTGAGTGAAAGACCGACCTGCACGATACCAAAGCCAAGCAAAATCATACCGATGGCACGGATAAGTCCGAAGATAAAGTCAGACAGATTGTTGACTACGGTAAGCGGGTCATTCGCTGCAAATGCAGTCGTTGTCATTCCAAGTGCCAACGCACCGACAATGACCATTGTGCAGTAAGCACGGAAGCCTTTCTTGACCTTTCCGGTCATAGGCAGTTTCTTTGTTTCCTGAATATCAGTTGCTTTTTTCTTAAAAATAGTCATAGTTGAATACCTCCAAAATTTAATTTGTTTGATTGTTTATGAACAGAGCTTCCATCTCCTCATCGGAAAGAAGTTCCCAGTTCGTTTCTTCCATTTCCTTTTCAGGAAGTGTTGCAGGGTCAATGTCCCAAATAGCAATCGAAGCAATATCTTTTGTGACTTCTCCGTGCTTATAAGGACTTGCCTTTCCGTCTGTGGTAAGTGCCACATTCGGGTGTTTCATAATGTCATATTTAAAATCCATAATGGGTCTTTCCCCACGGATAAATAAAATAGCGAACTGATTATCGAGCATACGCACCTCATCAGGGGTAAGTAACTCTCTGCCGCTAATCTGATAGTTGGTGGAATAGTTACCGCTTCTTCCGGTACTTTTTCCGAACGTGTTGGTATCAATGGTTTCCTTGCCCAACAGCTCCGACACATATTTATGGGTTGACTGCTCATTTCCACCGAGGTAAAGAAATTCATCGCAGTTACCTACAATGCTCTCCCACTGTTTTTCAAACAAGGCTTTAAGCTGTGCCAAGTTCTGTAAGATGATGCTTACCGATACACCACGGGAACGCATAACCGACAGTATCTTGTCGAAGTCGTCCGGCAGTGAAACATTGGCAAATTCGTCCATCATAAAATGAACAGGCATCGGCAGACAGCCGCCGTGGATATGGTCAGCTGCATAAAACAACTGCTGAAAGAGCTGTGTGTAAAGAATGGATACCAAGAAGTTGAAACTGGAGTCGTTATCCGGTATCAGTGCAAACAGTGCCACCTTTTTCTCTCCGAGTGACTGTAAATCCAGTTCATCGGCAGAAGTAAGAGCAGCAAGACTTTCCAAGTTAAACTTTTCAAGCCTTGCTGCAAGGGTTATCTGTATGGATTTTAATGTTTTGGAAGAGCCGGAATGATAAGAGTGGTAATACTTCAAAGCAATGTGGTCAGGGTTATCTATCATCAAATCTGAAAACAGATTATCAAGCGGAGAAGGACTTGGGTCGTCCTCGTCCTCAATCGCCCCGGCTCTGAGCATTTCCATTACCATTGCAAAATTCTGTTCTTCCGGCGGTGCTTCATAATGCAGATAAAATACAAGTGCAAGCAGAAGCATTGACGCTGCCGTATCCCAAAACGGGTCATTGCTCTGTGAACCTTTCGGAGTGGTACTCTTAAAAAGATTGGTTACGAGCTTCTGCACATCATTGTCGTTCTGCAAATATACAAACGGATTGTAACAATGGCTTTTCTCCATTGAAATCAAATCAAGGACACGCACTTCGTAACCTTTCTTCTCAAGAAGATGTCCCGTATCTCGTAGGATTTCTCCTTTCGGGTCTAAAATCACATAGCTGTTTCTGGCAGCGTTCATAATATTAGGCTTTGCATAAAATCTTGTCTTACCTGCACCGGAGCCGCCACATACAAGCGTATTCAGATTTCGTCTGTGCTTCTTGGCATTAAGTCCAATGCACACATTCTGAGTCATCAGCTTATTTTCTGACAGCGGCTTTTGTCGGTACTTTTTATCAATGGCTCTGACATTGCCCCATTTAGCAGAACCGTGTTCCTCTCGTCTGCGGTAATTCTTTCTTGTCGAGAAATAAATCCCGATACCCATTCCATAGCATAAAAGCAAAATGAGGACAGTTTTCAGGCTGTCCCCACATAATTTTATGGAAAATGGATTATCAAAGAGTGTCGGAAGATTGGCTGCTATCTCCGGCAATCCTCCGCTTATGGAAGGTGCAATCAGAAGTGCCAGCCATATGACCGGAACGATACCGACAATAGATAAAATAATGGCAGTCTGCCTGTCATTATCTCGCTTCATCTGAGCGTTTCCTTTCAATTACTTTGAACTTTTTCAATGGGGCATTTCCGACTTTTACAAGCAGGTCGTCTACTGCATCTGCGGACTTGCCTTCCTCCATCAACTTTGTTTTCTCATCGTTTAAGGAGCGAATGACAACACCGTGTTCATAATCGTCCAAAGCAATGTGGTAGAGTTTTTCTTTTTCCATATCTGCCCTCCATTATCTCTCATAGTCCTTTGAACGCTCCTGCTTCTTGCGGAACATTTCATCAGAGATATGATTGTGAATTTCTGCCATTGCATTTCGGGTCTTGGAAAGCTCCGCACGGATTTCTTTCGGCTCTTTGGAAGCCAGTCCCTCCGGAATACGGTTAATCGCAAAATTCTGTGTATCTACGCCATACTTCTTGCAAAGCATATATCCGATACACACTGCCTGAAAGCCCATATCCCTGCGGCTGTAACTTTCGCTGTTGATAGAAAGCTGTGCGTGTCCAAGTTCCTGAGCGACACACTGAGCAACTGCTACACTGTCGCCCACATTACGCTTCACATACAAGGTCTGCTTTTCATTATTATAGAAAGCTGCCATATTCGGATACGGAAGTTCATCGGTTGCCGCAACCTCCACCGGAGATACATCAAGCATTGTCGTGATAAGTGCTTTCGGGTCACGGTTTGCTGATACTGCCGGAGCTTTTCTTCCATTTGTCTGCGTAACATCAAATACCTTTTTGACATTGTAGGAAATACCCGGAGAGCCATCTGCTCTTGTGTATTCCACTGGTTCAAGAATAGAAATACTCTTTGCCCCTTTGGTAATCTTCACATTGTCCTTACCCCAATCATCAAAATCTTTAAGCTGTGTCGCCTGCGGATACTGACTGTAAATAAGGAGAGCATTTGCTGCGGAATATCTGTCCATTCGACTCTGCGTATCAAGAAAGCTCTTGAATTTCTCAGGGTCACTCACAATCTCACGGGCAGCGTCATCAATCATCTGATAGACCTTTTCTTTTTCTGCTCGCTTCTTTTCCGCATACTCCTCTTTGGATAATCTCGGCTGATTACCGCCAGCCTTTGCGGGTTTGAAATCATTTGTCATAGCGAATTACCTCTCTTTTGTTTTAGGTTTCTTCTTCGGCTGACGGTGTACCGTCTGACCATTTTTCTGCTGCGGCTTCTTACCGTCTTTCTTAATCTCCGGCTCTTTACGCTCTGCTTCTTTTTGCTGTTTTGCCTGTGCCTTATAACGGTCAAGTTTCTCTTTGACTGATGGCTTTTCCACTGGCTTTGCAACACCCTTATCAGATTGCGTTTCTACCGGCTCTGAGTTTTGCCTTGACAGAGGGCTTTTGTCTGTTTTGGCGACTGAGGGGTTTGCGTTTGCTCGCTCCTCTTTCTGCATTGGATTTCTGACCGCTTCTTCCATAATGATTTCACTCTTGGATTTGGTCGGCTTTTCTTTTTCAACTGCTTCACGGTCTGCGATAGCTTTCTCTGCTTCACTGACAATCGAAGCCTTATCCACCTTGCCAAGTTCAAATCTTTCAACGATACGCTGAATTTTAGAAGCGTCCTCTGCTCTTGCGATAATATCTACCGGAGCATTCTCTCCCTTTGTGTTCTTATCTCTGAGGACACAATAAAGAACGCCATAGCGTTTTGCCTGTTCGGTAAACTTCTTCAAATCCTTTTGCGGAATGGAAAAGACTTTCAGCTCCTTGCCTGACTTAATCATATTGGTAAGCCTTGCTTTGCCCTTCGTCTTTTGTTCCTGCTTCAGAACCGATACCAAAAGCAATGCGATATTCTTCGCCGCCGAACCGCTTAATCTTGCAGCGACTTCAAATCCTTCAAGCGAAAGCCTAACGACCTGCTCTGCTGCGTCACCACCGTTGTTCATAGCGTGATTTCTCCTTTCTCTGCTGTTTTTGTTCCTCTGTTTCGATATGCTCAAGGTTTTCTTCCATAACCTTTGACCTCTCCGCAATATCCTCGCAGAGTTTTACTTCCCGTCGGAGTTTTTTCAATTCTCCGTTGATAGAAGCGATTTCATCTTTTGCCGCCTGAAGCTGACCATCATCAATATTTGTTCTTATCTTTTTTCGGAGATGTGTTCTTCCGGCAATCAGATTTTTCATCTGCTCCTCTAAGGAAGTCTTATATGAAAAAAGCTGTTCGTCCGTGGAAATATTTTCTCGTCCGAGCAGTCTTACTTCATCAGTAATCTTATCGAGCTTCATCAAATCATCTTTCAAAAGATAATGAAGCCTTGCGTTATTCTGTTTCTTATACTTGGGCAGATAACCGAGTCTGTAACAGTAATACAGATACAGCCCATAAAGTCCTCCTTTCTTTTTCAGCTTCTGCCCTCTGGTCTGCATACGGTACTGTCTTGGTTTATAAGTTGCCCTCTGGAACGGCTCAATCTCTGCCCATCTGTCACGATTTTCTTTGATACGCTCTACAATCCGGTCATTGGTATAATCTGCTCCGAGATTTTTCAGTCGTATCGGCTTATCGTATCCCTTTGGAATGACCGTCCAGTATTTTCGGCTTGGACTTAGGTTATAGGCATATCCCATTTCCTTGAGAGCAAACTGAAATTCTTTCAGGGTCTTGCTGTGGTCGATAGCATAATCAATGGCTTCCTTTGCAACCGAGTAGCGTGTCGGCATACCTGCCTTTTCTTTCATCGTCAGATACTCCGACTGCTTACTGCGGTTCGGATTCGGGTCATAGTAAAGTCCGTACTTCTCACAAATTCTGTCTGCAACTTTTCGGAATTTGAACCACGCTTTTTCCTCTCCCCACAAATGTTTGCCATCGACAAAAGAAATAGAGTTGATGACAAAATGACAGTGCAGGTGCTTTGTGTTCAGATGGGTTGTCACAACAACCTGAAATCTTTTCCCCCACACTTCATTTGCAAATTCCATTCCGATTTTCTGTGCCATCTCAGGAGATATATCTGTTTCCTTGAAACTCAAATATCCGTGATAGGCTTGGATACCGTCTGTCTTTTGGTACTGCTCCTTAACCGTTATGAATTGGTCACGGGCAATCGCCACATTACAGTTGATACCCTCAACATAAAATTCTCGCTCTGTTTTTTCTTCGTCCTTTGCATAAGCAATAACATCAGCAAGAGCCTGATACTGTTCCGGTGAAAACTCCCTTTTGATATTTGCAGAAGTCTTTTCGGGATTGGTTGCATAGTCAATGACCTGACCAAGCCTTTCTGTTACCGACCACAACTTTGTTACTGCCATTTCATTTCGCTCTGATTTGGACGAAGATATGTCCTCTCAATCTCTGACTGGAACTTATTCCACTTTGCAGCTTCATTCTTCAGCATAGGTGCGTCAATGAAACCAAGTGTATTTGCTTTGGCAGCAAGCTGATTGATGTTATTACCGATAGAGGAAAGTTCCCTCATCACATCATAGAAACGGTCATCGGGTTTCTCTTTCGGTTCGTAACCTCTGATAAGCAAACGGATAAGTCCGGCTTCGGAAAGACAAGCCTTCTTTGCCTTTGCTGCCAAGTCCTGTGCTTCCTTGCGGTTAAAGCGTACTATCTTCTGAATGTTTCTCTTTCTCATAATCGGTATCTTCCTTTCTCTTTACTCTGCAATCTTTGTTAATCTGGAATAAGCACATCATCGTAACGCCAAGACAACTGCCGAGCAGTGTCCCAGCGGCGATAAGTAATAACTCTCTCAAATCAAGTTCTCCTTTCTCACGGGGTATTAGGGGCAACCCCTAACGAGCCTTTTACCGTTTGGGAAACTATGTTTATCCAAATGGTCTGCTCGCTAAGATTAAACATCTCCTCTGGGTTGCCCCGTTCTCAGGCTACTATCTCTCATAATCCTTTGATTTCGGCTTAAAAGGTTCAGCCACGATATTGCCGCCCACTTCCTTAGAAAAGCGTTCAGGATACTTGAACTGTTCCTTATACTTCTTCATCATATCGTCCGGCAAGCTCTGAAAGCTCTCACTCTCAGGCGGTGCATAACAGATAAAGAACTTGCCGCAGATAATATCAACCATCTCTTTCTTATCGTTGTCCTGCACATAAACAGCACGATTAAGCGGAAGTCCTCTCATCTTTCCTTCCTCATTACAGATGATTGCAACGTCATCATCAAAGGGCATATATTCCTCAATATCCCCGCCGACAACCTCCTGCATTGCTTCCAGACTGTCGTCGATTACAATTTCCTTCGGGTACTTTTCCGGTTCTACCAAGAGAACTTTAATCTTTGTATCATTCATCGTTCTTCATTCCTTTCGTGTGTTTTTTTATCGTAAATTCCCATCCGCATACAAAGAAAATCGTTGAAGTCCTTACCTGCTTTTGGTGGTTCATCAACGATTTCATACTTATCCGGCAGAATGGTTTTTAAGGTCTGTGCTGCCTTTCTGCCCGCTATATCATTGTCAAAATGGATACGGATTTTCCTGACAGATGGGTTGCTGCCAAGATACTTTTCCAGTGCAATCGGCACTTTACTGTCCTCAATTTTCTTTGCCGGAGAATACACCCCAGACAGCGAAACAAAGCTCATTTCTTTCCAATCCTGCCCGTTCAGCTTCGCAAGCGTGGCATAGGATAATAAGTCAATGGCACACTCAAAGAGGTGTACTTCCTCCAAGTTTTCCTTACCAAGCCGAAAAGAATAATCTTTTTTACTGCCACTGCAATCGCCCATAATCCTACGCTTATTCGTGGAACGGTAGGCTGCATATTTGGGTTCTTTCTTCTCGTCATAGCCTACAAACACAACATTGTGATACGGCAGACTCTCAAAGATAAGGTCATTGGAAATACAGTAATTGATGATTTCAAAATCTATTCCTCTCCCGAAAAGATACTCTGTAATCACTCTGTTGGAAGCACATTTTCCAGGGAGAAGAAGTGGTTTGTTTTCCTCTTTTGACTGTGGCATTTCATAGACTGGAGCCTGAATCGCTGTGTGTCCGATAATGGTTTCCACCGCTTCAAGGAAGCTGTAACCTTTGACCTTAATCAGATAATCCAAAGCACTCCTGCCGCCAATACCTCTCGACCACCATATCCATTTCCCATTTGAAATCTTCAAACTGTCGTGGGTTCTGGTGCAATAGGTGTTACCTGAAAACTTAACCAGCTCATACGGTTCATAATTTCTCAGGTAGGTTAATAAGTCCATCTGCTTCGCCTGAATGATTAACTCAGGTGCGATAAATGGCATATCGACCACCGCCTTTCTGTTTATCTCTCATACGATTTCTCCTTTCTGCCGCCGACTGCTTCGCCCTCATCAGGCTCTCCGCCGACAATCTCATTTTCCTTTTTATCCATATTGAGCAGGATATTCAGCTCATCAAGTCGAACAGTTTTTGCCTTCAATTCTTCCTCTTTGGCAAACGGCTTTTCGATTTCCTGCTTCGCTGTTTCAAACTGCTTTTCCGTATTTTCAAGGCTGTTTTTCGTATCAGCAAGTGTTTCTTCAAAGCGTTCAATGCCGTTATCTATTCTCACAATATTACCGTGAGAATCATCGCCAAGCGGTACATCTCTGCTTGTTTCGCCTTTTAATTTCACAACATAATTACGCTGAACCGTATCAAAATACAGTTCCATTTGAAAGCCACGGTACTCGCCAAGTGGTATCGCATCGGGACTGTTCATTGACTTGCAGGCATTGATGATTGCCTGACCTGCTTCGGCTTTTTCGGAATAAGAAACACCCGATACCGTCATTCCAAGCGGCTGCTCGTCTATCGGTTTCGGGTGTAATTTTGCTGTTTCAACATCTTTTGTAAGTCCCTCTACACGGGATTTCAAGTAAGCAATCTGTTGTGGGTAGAACTTGATGACCTTATCCTCCAGTCCATATTTCTCTGATAAGAAATTGGATTTTAACATCTTTAGCTTCTGTACTTGAATGTCTAAGTCCATCTTTTCTTTGATATATGGATTACCTGTTGCAAGCATTTTTATCTCTGCATAGGACAGTGCGGTTTCATCAATATCCTCTGCCGACCTAACCGGAGATTTGCTCGTCATAATCTGACTTGCGAACTTCTGCTTACCTTCCACAAGCTGATAGAGGTATGCATCAAAGGTCTGCTCTGTTACATAGCGGTAAATATCTACCTGCGGATTTTCATTGCCCTGACGGACAATTCTACCGGAACGCTGCTCCAAATCTGAAGGTCGCCACGGACAATCCACATCGTGAAGTGCAATAAGTTTGTCTTGCACGTTCGTCCCTGCTCCCATCTTCTGAGTAGAGCCAAGAAGCACCCTGACTTCTCCCTTGCGTGTCTTTTGGAACAGTTCCTTTTTCTTCATATCCGTGTCGGCTTCGTGTATAAATTTTACTTCACTTTCAGGAATACCTCTCTCAATCAGCTTTTTCCTAATGTCGTTATAGACGGAAAATGTGCCGTCATTCTTCGGCGTGGAAAGGTCACAGAACACAAGCTGTGCCGATTTCTTGTCGGCATTTTCTTCCCATATTCGATAGATGTTATCGACGCAGGCATTGATTTTACTGCCCTCAAAATCAGGCAGCATATCGTTTAGCATACGCTGGTCAAGAGCCAGTTTTCTTCCATCATTCGTGATTTTCAGCATATTATCTACACTTGAATCCACACCGCCGCCACGCACCTGCTCAGCTCTCTCTGCAAGGGAAGCAACCATTTCTTTCTGCATTTCTGACGGCTTTACTGCAATGTTATGGTACTTTGCTTCCGGTACTGGCAGGTTCAACATATCCGCTGTCTTAATGTCCGCTATCTCCTTGAACATCGCCATTAGTTCAGGCAAGTTATAGAATTTTGCGAACCTTGTCTTTGCTCTGTATCCTGTTCCTTCTGGTGTAAGTTCCACTGCCGTAATGGTTTCTCCGAAAGTGGAAGCCCAGGCATCAAAGTGCTGCAAGCCATTTTTCACAAGCGTGCTGTACTGCAAATATCGCTGTATCGTATAGAGTTCCACCATACTGTTTGAGATAGGTGTACCCGTTGCGAACACGGTCCCTCGCCCTCCGGTAATCTCGTCAAGGTAACGGCACTTCATAAAGAGGTCGGAAGATTTCTGTGCTTCCGTCTGTGCGATACCGCCCACATTACGCATTTTTGTATAAAGATAAAGGTTCTTGTAATAATGGCTTTCATCAACAAAAAGCCTGTCTACACCAAGTTCCTCAAAGGTTACAACATCATCTTTTTTCGTCTGGTCATTGAGTTTATCAAGTTTCTGCTTGATGGATTTCTTTGACTTCTCAAGCTGTTTTATGGAGAAGTTTTCCCCTCGGTTTCGCTTGAGTTCTGCAATTCCTCCGGTTATCTCCTCAAGCTGCTGTTCTAAGATTGCCCTCTGTCTTTCAATGGACATCGGGATTTTCTCAAACTGTGAATGTCCGATGATAACTGCGTCATAATCTCCGGTTGCAATCCTGCCGCAGAACCTTTTACGGTTCTTGGTTTCAAAATCTTTCTTTGTTGCGACAAGGATATTCGCCGCCGGATAGAGCTGCAAATACTCAGCCGCCCATTGTTCAGTCAAATGATTTGGTACAACAAACAGTGACTTGTTACAAAGCCCAAGCCTTTTCGACTCCTGTGCTGCCGCTACCATTTCAAAAGTTTTTCCTGCTCCGACTGCGTGTGCAAGAAGCGTATTTCCTCCATAAAGGATATGAGCAACTGCATTTTTCTGATGTTCTCTGAGTTCAATTTCAGGATTCATACCATTAAAAATAATATGGCTTCCGTCATACTCACGAGGTCTGACGCTATTGAATTTCTCATTGTAGGATTTGCAAAGCCTTTCCCTGCGTTCAGGGTCAGACCATATCCAGTCCTGAAATTCCTGCTTAATCATTTCCTGCTTCGACTGAGCAATCGCTGTTTCCTTTTTATTCAAGACAGCCTTTTTCCTGCCCTCATCATCTTCGATATAATCAAAGATACGCACATCTTTTAAGTTCAGCGTTTCCTCGATAATCTTATAGGCATTGATGCGGGAAGTTCCGTAAGTGTTATATGCCCTCACATTTCCTTTGTCGTAAGATTTGCCCTCAATATTCCACTCACTCGTAAATGGAGAGAAGTGAACTTTGATATTCCACTGTGCATAGCGTGGTGTTTCAAGCAAATGAAAGATAAACTCCTGCACATCGTCCGGCGGCAGCCAAGTTGCACCAAGTCGCACGGAAATTTCACTTGCAGTCAGGTCTTTCGGCTGCACCTTTTGAAGTGCTTCTACATTGACCTTATAATCTTCCGGATAGAGTTCTGCCGAGTTTTTTGCAATCCTCAGCTTCTCTCTGACATTACCGGAAAGGTATTCATCAGCCATCAGATACTTCGGTTCGTAAGAATTTCCATACTCATAAAGCGGATTCAGGAAGATAACACCCTTTAAATCCTCAAAGATTTCATTCTCCGATTTACCGGAAAGCTCCATCATATAGTCCATATCAATCGTGGCTTTTTCTCCAAGAGATACCGCCAACGCTTCGCTTGCCGTATCAACAGAAGTAACCTGAGTATGCGGCTTGATTGTCCTCTTAGAAAACATATCAGCCTTACGCTCCAGTTCTCCGTCCTCTCCAATTATTTCCAATGCGGAAAGCAAAGAGAATGAACTGTCCTGCGAAAAAGCAGAAGTATTTGCACGGCTGTTAATGAGTCCGTACTTACCTGAAAAGGTATCATAAAGTCTGTTTAATCTCTCCTGCTCCGCTTTGATTTCACTGTCGGGGTAATCTTCTGTCTGCAATTTAATCAGCGTTCTGACGGAATTTCTAATAGCAATCATACCCTTAATTCGGTTCTCTGCGGTTGCCGACACTTCCACCGGAGTCATACGGGAATTTTCACGATAGTAGATTTTATCGTCCACCACCGTATAGGAAAAGTTTCTCACTGTCGGGTCTGCCGGAATAGAATTATCTTCCTCCTCCAGTTCTTCCTCGGCTTCATATTCCGTGATTTCTCCGTGAATGTTTGCTACTGCTTCATCAAGCTGTGCTGCAAGGTCTGCATTTTCATACGGCACACAAGTTGTTTCCATACCGAAACGCCCCGATACCATTTTCATTTCTCCAAGTATCATTTCGGGGTGCTGCACAAAATAAGAGTTCATCTTAATTCCGTTCTCATCGGTATCAAGATGAACCCAATCCGGCTCAATATCTATCAGTCTGTCACGTTTTTGCAGGATAAGAATATCCGAAACGACTTCCGTTCCTGCATTACCCTTAAAGGTGTTATTCGGCAATCGGATTGCTCCAAGAAGCTCTGCCCTCTGTGCAATATATTTTCGTACCGCCGAGTTTTCCTTATCCATTGTGCCTTTGCTCGTTACAAGAGCCATTACACCGCCGGGTCTTAACTTATCAAGGGACTTGGCAAAAAAGTAATCGTGTATCAGGAACTTATGCTTGTCATACCTTTTATCCGATACCTTAAAATCTCCAAAAGGTACATTTCCAACCACTCCATCAAAGAAGCTGTCCGGCAGATTGGTTTCTTCAAATCCCTGTGCCGCAACGGTTGATTTCTGGTAAAGCTGCTGTGCAATCCCTGCGGAAATTCTATCAAGTTCCACACCGTAAACCTTACTGTCCTGCATTGCGTCCGGTAGCATACCGATAAAATTGCCGATACCGCAGGACGGTTCTAACAAGTTGCCCTCCTGAAAGCCCATCTGCTCCATTGCCTTATAAATGGCTGTGATAACTTCAGGCGGCGTGTAGAACGCAGTCAATGTGCTTTCTCTTGCCGAAGCATATTCCTCCGGTGTTAATACCGAAGAAAGTTCCAGATATTCCGTTGCCCACGCTGAATTATTTTCATCAAAGGCTTCTGAAAGCCCACCCCAACCGACATACTTTGATAAAACAATCTGTTCTTCAGGCGTGGCAAATCTGTTTTCTTCCTGACATTTTTTGAGAAGCTGTATTGCCATAATATTTCTGCGGAAGCGTTCCTTTTTACCAACCGTTTCAACCTCATTTTCTCTAAGATTAAAGGTGTGACGGTCTGCCATAGGCACATCAGGGTGCAAGTCAAAGCCTTTGACTTTTTTCTTCTGCTCCCAAGCGGGAACTACCGGCTCAGGCTCTTTATCATAACCGTTTCCTATGCGATATCCCTGATGATACATCTCATCATAGCTGTCAAAACCTGACTGCGAAGCTACTATCTCTCGATAATCTTCAATCGGCATACTGCCCATATTGGTCTGAACTTCTTCCGTTTCATTTCTTTCTTCGGCAGGTTCTTCCTTTACAATCAAATGCTCATTCATCGGATTTTCTCGCACTTTTCTGTCAAACTCTGTGCGTGAAAATTCCTTATTGAACAGTGGCATATCATAGTCATAGAGCATTACTCTCTCATCATCAACAGATAAGATTTCGTACTCAGAAGCACCGATATACACCTTAGCGCCAAGATGATATTCATACTGCACATCTTCATCTTGCAGCTGTTCTGCTTCTTCAGGTTCTTTTTCGGCTGGTTCGACCTCCTGCTCCGGCGGTGCATTAGAGAGTATCTCTCGGTTTCTTTTCGTTTCCTCGATTTTGGCTCTGTGTTCCTCTTGACTTTCAAGCCACTGAGGATAGCGTTCTTTTTCCTTTGGATTTAAGTATCTGTCCATTCGGATAAGTTCCCCGATACGCTTCTCCACCTGCGACCACGAAAGTGTGATATGTGGATTTTCTTTACCGATGCCTTTCGTAATCGTAATACCTTTTCCATCGTGGCTCTCATCAATGCCTGCCCCGATTATGACGGGATAAGAACCGCCCCAACCATATTCATTTTTCAAGAAGTCGGCATTTTCTTTTGCAGAAAGACTTTTTTCAAACTGCTCATAAATACGCATTTTTCCCTCAGAAAATCCGCTTCCATTCGCAAGAATAGCGTCGATAATCTCCTGAGAAAAAGTAAAGGCAGAGGTTTTCTTTTCCTCTGCCCGACCGTCTAATATGAATGTCATCTGACCGTCCATTGACGGTAATGGTTTTATGCTGTCACTTAATTCTCCCAGTAATCGCATAGCTTCAAAGTGTCGGGCAATAACAGCCCAATCATAATAGCTCTGTGCGGTTCTGCTGTCGTATTTGCCCTCCCACAAATGCAGGACGTTTTCAAAGGTCTTGTACCCTGCTGTCCTGCCGTCCTCTAAAGTAAGCTCAGTATAATCATTATTGAAAATACTCTTTATATACTCTGTGCGGTCTTTGTTATCTGGATTGCGTTCATAATAATCTTTGATTTCTTCCAGACTTGCTGACAAATGTGGTGTCGTTCTGAGAATTTCATTGATTACTTCATCACGTCCAAAGAACGGAAGGCTTTTATCCTCGTGCGTTCTGTCGTAATACTCTAAGCGAATATCACTTCCGCTTTCACGATTTCCTGTGCCGAATTGCGAAGGGAGTTCATCAGACGAACCCATTTCATCATATCCTCCGCTTTCATCTGTTCGGTCACTCCCTCTTTCTGTGCCATCTGGCTCAGAATTGTTTCCTCCATCTTGCTGGCTCTCTGTTCCACTTCCGCCAAGTGCTGTGTCAGTTCGCCCCTCGTCAGGAGATTGTAGTAAAGGACTCTGTGATGTTCCTTCAGAAACTCTCTCCTCATCTGAGCGTATCTGCCCAACGTCACTTCTGGCTGCTGTGGAAGTTTCAGGTTCGGAAGGCTGTAATCGCCCACCATCGTGTAGGTCAGTTCGTTCATTGTCCAAACTCCTTTCGTCGTTATTTTCAACCTTATTGTATTCATTTCTGTCCTGACCGACAATTATGCGATTTTGACGGTTGAGTGCAGTAATTGTTTTAGATATTTCCGTCAATCCCATTTCTGCAATATCACTGGTAGCAAATCCAAGTGCATTGAGTGTTTCCTGCGTATTGAAGTTGGTAACATCTCTGAAATCATCAAGTTCAAAATAACCGTCCGTATCAACGCCGAGCCTTGACATCATCATATATGCCACACTGTTTGTCACGACATTTTTATAAATGAAAGCCACAATATCCTCTTCCACTTCCTCAAAGGAACTGCCCTCGGTTGCATAGTAAAGGTCTTGCAGATAATCAGGGATATTATCCTCTGCCGCATTTCTTGCTGCTCCCATAATTGCTTCGGCAAGACTGCTCTTATTCTCAATCTCTCCGAAAGTGCTTTCCAATGTTTCAATCACATCAGCTTCGTATTCCTGACGCATATCCCAAATCGGGACTGTTCTTGAATATCTGCTTTCGTGAGTATCTGAAATATCAAAGTAATGTGTCAGTCTTTGCCGTGAACGGTTTTCATCAGCAAAAACAGCAATACCTCTTGCACCTCGGTTGACCCATCTGCCAAAAATTTTGTTCCACTGCTCTATCTCAAGAACCGCTGTTGCATCAGGTCGCTGTGCATATACAAGTAGCTGTTCGTCATAACGTAACTTATAATTTCGGCAAGCCGAAGCCAAGAATGCCTGCCAGTTCTGAGGATTTGACACAACCGTTTTGCAGGTGCGGTTGTAAAGCTCAGAAATAAGGTCATATTTTCGTGCCATTACTCTTGCACCTCCTTATCGCTGTTTTTCTCTGTTTCTGGTCTTGTTTTTTGACGGTTCGGATTGATTGACAGGTTCAACTTTACTTCCACTAAGCTCCATTTTTTCAGCAAACTCGCATATATGATAGCAGCAATTTCCGACATACAAATGGTAGTCATCAATATACTTGCACACTCTGTCTGCTGTGTGTCCATCACGAAAAGTAATCCTGATTTTCCCTCCATCGGGAATATAGAATTTCAAATTGTAATGACTGTCTATAAATCGAATTTGCTTTTCCTGCGGCTCTGCTCTATTCTCCTGTTGCTTCATTTTCCTTACCTCTCATTTTTGTTGCTTCATCAGAACCGCCGCCCAAATACGAAAAGAGTTTACCGGACTTTGTATTCTTCTGAAGCTCCATAATCACACCCATATCAGGAATCGTGATATTCGGGATTTTCAGGATTGCTTCCATATCAAGCTGCTGCAACTTTTTCTCCGTATCACAACCGGAGTCAAAGAGTTTATTCAGCACCTTGACCTTATTCTGAAAAGTTGCTTTGTCTTTCACGAAAATACCTCCTTAGCTAATGTTGATTACAATAGAAATACTGCCGCTCTGTTCTTCTTTCTGCGGATTACGTGAATACTCAGGAAAAAGGGACTGTACTCTCTGCCTTGCCCTGCGTATGGTTTCAAAACAAGGAAGTCCGTATGCTCGGTAATTAAATACAATATCCTCAAGCGGAAGATTTCCGGCAGGTATATATCCGTACCGATTGTAATAATGCAGAATGAGAAGCATATCATCATACCTCGACATCGGGCATTCCTTTAAGATTTCAAGCACTCGGCTCTCCACCGTTTTCTGTTGTTTCATAATGTTCCTCCAAAAATTAAAGGGACAGAGTTTTTTACGCTCTGCCCCGACTGGTTAATGTTCGCTTGTTACTTACTTCTTACGGTTTTTAACCTGAAGAAAGATAAAGCCGCCGACAATAACGGCGACTAATGCGATAGCGATAATTGTCTTTGCTTCCATTACTCGTTACCCTCCTTTTTCTTCTTTTTGTGTGCAACAACAGAAGTTACGGCGATACCGACAGCAGAAAGTCCGGCAAGGACATACCAAAGTTTCATATTGGTATCATCTCCTGTTTTCGGAGTATCCCTCAACTCATTGTGCATTTTTACAACGGCTGTTTCATCAAGTTTGATAGTAACATTCTGGTCGGCAGGTGTGATATATGCGGCAGAGGCATTGTTTGCCACTTCGGATACGGTATATTCGCCAATACGAAGTCCATCAATCACAATTTCGCCGTTCTTATCTGTTTCAAATGTCATATCATAACCGTTTGCTCCGGTTACTCTGAACGCAAAACCTTTAACCTTACCATCTGAAGATGTCTTGACGATTTTCAGTGTTCCACGCATAGCTTCATTGATAAATCCAACACCAGCCTTATTCTCTACGGAATAAGTTGTTTCGTCTTTCTCAATAAAAACAGAGTATTCTCCCTTATCAAGCAGGAAGCCCTCTGGTGCTTTTGTTTCACGGACAATATATTTTCCGTAAAGCAGCTCTTTCATCTCATAAATTCCGGTTTCGGTTTCTTCAAGATTTCCGATAAGTTCATCGCCATCATCAATCTTTCCGTTCTCATTGGTGTCCTTATATACCTCAAAGGTTGCACCCGTAAGTTTGTTATCTGGATATTCAGCGTCCATCTTCGTGAGTCTGATATTGCCGTGAACATACTCATTGATAATCTCAATTTCAACTACCTGCTCGGCTTTGCTGATATTGACCTCATACGCTTTTTCATCAAGAACAAATCCCTTTGGCTGCTCGATTTCTCTTACAATCCATTTGCCATAAGGAACTTTTGCAAAAGAAAAACTACCGTCTTTTGCAGAGGTAGTCGTCATAAGTGCCATATCCTTTGTAAATTCTGTTTCTTCGGCTTTGAAGATACCGATAACAGCACCCTCAAGTGCTTCTCCGTTCTCGTCAATCTTCTTACCTGATACAGAACCATAGATAAGTTCATTCTTGATTTCTTTTCCATCATTCACTTTGATTTCAACTGTTGCAGTATCCTGACCTGCGTATTCAAACACAACCGGATATTTCGTATCAGAGAGAACATAATGCTCATCGGTTGCAATCTCCTTGACATAGTATTTGCCAAACGGAAGGTCTGACTTCATAACAGCAGTTCCATTTTCATTTACGCTGACAATCTCAATCAGTCCATCAGCCGGAATAACTGTACCGCTTGCAGATACAATATCTTCTGTGGCATAAAGACCAAAGCTGATGTTTTTGATTTCTCCGTTGTCGCCAATACCAAATGTCTTATCCTTTTCAATGACTTTTGCAAGGCTTACCTGCACTTTCTGTCTTTCGTTATAGAACGATGTGGAAGTTTCGGTAACAGAGATATTCTGCCCTGCATAAGTAAGCTCAACCGTATGTGTTTCTCCACTGATTACCATTCCATCAGGTGCGGTAATTTCCTTGACCTCGTATTTTCCGAGATAAAGTTCTTTGCTCTTAACAAATCCATCGGAGCTTGTTGTGATAGTATCTACCACTTCGCCCTTTGAATAGCGGAGTGTACCGTCCGGTGTACTAATATCTTCCGCAGCACGGACTTCATAAACTGCACCCTCAAGTCCTGCCACTTCATAAACAGGCTGATAAATAACATCACTGTCCTCAGAACCACTTACATTGACACCGCTAAATACTTCTCCGGTCTTTTCAACCGTAACAGTACCTTTCTGTGCCATATTCGGCTTATTGACTTTCACAACAGTTATGCCGCCTTCCTCTGTGGAATTTTCTTCGGTAATATCAAAATATACCGGAGTATCATCAAGTACATACCCGTATGGAGCTTGTACCTCTACGATGGAATATCCCTTGCCATAATCCAGTTTCTCAGGTGTTACAAGAGAACCATTTGCGTCGGTATAGAACACATCAATCGTGGTTGGTGTCGGATAAGTAAAGGTCATTTTGACCTGATTGCCCTGCGGGTCGTAAATCTTAAATCCTGCTCCTGCATACGGAATACTCTTTCCGCTTTCTGCGTCCACCTTGACTACATTGACAAAGCTCTCAAAGTTACGGTTATTGATAAGATAACGATACGTCTGTGCGTTCTGTGAAATGAACACATCAAAATCGTCCATCATCTCTCTGCCTTCCCAACCAGAAGTCTGGTGTACGGTATAAATACCATACGGCATATCTTTTGTCTGACCGAAGCCATTTTCATCGCAAACAATGGTATCTCTCTCGTCTTTATTGGCTGCGTCATAGCTTCCGGCAGATTTCAAATAAATCTCAAAGGAAGCACCCTTTTCAGGAGTTTCAATCTTTGTTTCTCCATCATCAGTGTGTTTAATGATAGCCACATTGCCTTTGATTACCTGCTCGGTTACATCATTGGAAGTAAGGTTGTGTTCTACCTCATAAAGTTTCGGGTCTGCACCTACTTCATGGATAGTCTTATCAAGCAAATATCCCTCTGATGGTGTAATTTCTCGGATTGTCCAGTCGGTATCACAAACATATTCTTTAGTAGTGAACTGACCATTTTCATCAGTAACATACTTATCTACAAGAGTTTCGCCCTTATAGATACCGTAAACTGCTCCTGAAAGTTTGGCATTGCCCTGTGCTTCGCCTTTATCAGCGTCGCTCTTTGTTACTGTTACAGTAAACTTCTTCAAAATATTGTTGAAGTTTCTTGTGGTTACTTCTTTCCACTTCACTGGTGCAGTCTGATTTTTTGGCACAACATAACGGATAGCCGTGTCTACTTCTTCAAGGGTATATGGTTCAGAACCACTGATAAGCACATCTTTGAAAGTTGCCACACCGTTTTTGTCTGTAACTGCATACTGGTCAACAGCATCACCGGAAAGAGAAGTACCGTAAAGATGGAACTTCACACCTTCAACAAGGTTATCTTCTGAGGACTTCACTACCTGAAGGTCGCCACGCTTCAATTTGTTATTGAAATTGACCTTTGCAACCTGCCCTGCCACAACAGTAACTCTATGTGTTTCCTGCGGCTCGTACTTATCGTATGCCTGCTCGGTTACGGTATAGATACCCGGCATAAGGTTATCAATCTGGAATTTACCGCCATTGGCTGTTGTAACCGTCTGATTGATACCGTTTCCGGTAATCGTGAAGTTGATACCGTCAACCTTGCCGTCCTCACTGGTCTTTACAATCTGACAAGAACCATAGCTGACTTTCATTTTCACATAACCGTTGATACTGTCGCTTACTTCCTGAGCATAGCTGACAACATCCTGCACACTGGAATTCTGACCGTGTTTACCCTCTGACCATACAACCACACCTCTGCGGACTGCATTTTTCTTCGTTGCGGTAATGGTAAATTCCTTACTCGGTGCAGTATCCATAGAAACCGTAAGTTTGTTACCATTCACTGAAAAGCTCACTCCACTGATACTTGCTTTGAAATTATATTTGGACAGCACATTATTGGAATCTGTCAGAGTAGTTGTGTACTTGCTTCCGTTCCACTCAAGTTCTATTGTCTTTGCCGAACCGGATGATTTATTACAAAAGCTTGGTATGGTCGCATGGTTCTGTACACTCTGCACCATACTGTTGTAATAACTGAAAATCTTATTGCGAAGCGGATGCTTTACATTGATGACATCTTTCACATTGCTGCAACCACTGGCTGCTACATGATTGAAGTTCGCATCACGCTCTCCGATAACAGTTTCCCAGATAAGAAGCTGTGTAGCATAAGCCTGTGCAATGCTGTTTGCTGCCGCTTCATTCTGTGACCTCCAAGAAGTCGAGATTGTCCCACGATAGCCATACTGTAAAATACGACCAACGAAAAGACGGATTTCATCTCCGGAAATAACCCCATTGGCTGCAAGGTTATTAAAATAATTTTCGTCATACTTATTCATTGTCTGACCGACCTTGAGCGAAATTCCCGGCTCAATACAATAAGCAACATTGCCTGAGTATGAGCCAATAGCCTTAAGATTGGTAAAATTGGAACGTCCGGTATGCCAACCATTTTTCAAGGTCAAATTGCTGTGTCCCCATACCCCATCGTAATTAGCATCGCCATCACGAGGGAAATCGACCATATAAACATCGGCTTTTTCTCCCGAAGCAGCATATGCTGTTGTCGAGCCAATGCCTGCAAAAGTGGTCACACACATAAGGGTCGCCAAGAAAAGCGACGTGACTCTTTTGAATTTTGACTTTATCATTGCGTTTCCTCCTGTAAAAATTGAAAAACACACCGTATCTCTACGATGTGCCTTTGTGGATTTTCTCTTACGACAAGATTTACCTGCCGAAAAACAAATGCGGATTTTTCGTTAATTTTTCATTTTACCATACACCTCCAGTCCGTTCATATTGTGCGATTGCCCCTTAGAGATAGACATATACTTTGAGATACTTATATTCAAGTGAGATAATATATATCATTTTCGGTAGGTAGAAGTATAACTAAGGGGTTAGAGTGTGAGAAAGGGGAACTGTAACTCCGGCTATCTGCTGTCACGTTCTGCACGATTACGCAAAAACTTGTTGTAATGCTCCAATGCTTTGCAAACAAAATCCTCCGTCTGACTGACGGGAATGTTTTTCGGGATAAGCTGTCTTACTCTGTCACCCCTCAACACGATTTTTTCCTTTTGGTTCGGCTTTTCCTCAGACATAACAGCGTGGATTGCTTCGGTTGTAAGGTTGCCCTCGTTGAATAACTTTCGCATACGGATTGTCTGGTCGTGTGACGGGGTAGCATCATTCAGGTCGATTTCATCAACCACATCACGCTGGCAATCTTCATCAAGATAGGAAAGCTCTACGGCAGGACGCATTTTAATACGCCCCTCGTCAACAAATTCAAGCAGTTCAGGAACAAGGTTTGTCAGACGCACATATCGGTGTATCTGATTTCTGCTGTCCCCTGTTTCCTGTGCAATTTGTTCATCGGTTCGTAAATTCGTCCCCACTGGGGACACATTTTCTTTTCTTGGTCTGCCTGCTTGTCTTTTCATTGCTTCCAAACGCATTTTATACGCAAAGGCTTTTTCACTCGGCAATATCTCTGACCTCTGAAAATTACTCTCAACCATTAAAATGGTCGCTTCATCTCTGTTCAGGTCTACAATCTCACTTCTCAAGGTTTCAAATCCTGCCAGTTCACAAGCTCGCTTTCGTCTGTGTCCTGAAACAAGTTCGTATCTGCCGTCCTCTTTCTGCCTTACCGTTGCCGGAGTAATAACCCCTCTTTCCTTGACACTCTCCACAAGCTGCATCATATCTTCATCGTCCCTGACCTTAAACGGATGGTCTGGGAAATCATCAATCAGCTCTAACGGAATATCTCGGATTTTTGAAAGCTGTTCTTCATCTCTCTGTGCCTGCGTGGTAAATAAATCATCGAGCTTCGTGAGAGTGAAGTCGCTCTTTCTTCCTGCCATCGGCTAACACC
>ERZ838827.192-NODE-192-length-89256-cov-7.668255_pt1 | contig 89256 bp, 78 predicted proteins | sample MGYA00519881_ERZ838827 | MGnify/ENA primary metagenome ERZ838827 (study PRJEB31850, sample SAMEA3708842) | human gut metagenome | biome: human gut; feature: human-associated habitat; material: faeces | place: China | collected 2014 ...
AAACAGAAACACACATCTATTTTATTCCCAAAATGGCGAAATCCTTTGATTTATTTGGCTTTTTTCGACAGAAGGCAGACTGTCTAAACGCGTTTCTCATTGGGTAGGGAATTTTCTGTATCTTCATCATCATCGAAAAACATTATATCTACGAGCTTTCCGTCAATGTTCAATGGTATTTTGAACTGTACTGATTTCACCCAACGACCATCCGCCTGCTTCTCCTTGAAAATTTCTACTTTCTCAAGCAATGCATTCATAAGTATCTTCTTGTCTGCATCTGATACATTGTCAATATTTTCGATTGTTGCATCTATCAGTCTCTTATAGACTTCCGTCGAAAGATTCTCTCCCTGAGCATTCTCTATTGCCAACTCGTTCTGATACAGGAGATTTTCGATTGTTGCAAGCTGGTCATTGATTTCGCCAAGATATGCTCTATAAGATTTCATCAAATCGTCATACAAATCATCATCAATATCCAGCTCATTGATTCTGCGCAACTGCTTTGCTTTCTTTGTATTCAGCTTTGCACGCTCATCAGCTAATCGTGTCTTCTCTGCTTCCAATTCTTGCAATGAATCATCTGTACCAACTTTGTTTAATACATTGTCTTTCATGCTGTTTTCACCGCCAAAGACATATTTTATCATCTGTATGACCTCTGCATTGATTTCATCCTGTCGAATATGCTTTTTATAATCACAAGGATGACCAGACACCATCTTTCGATTTTTACAGATATAGTACCACATATCTGTATAGAATTCGTCAGAGCCTTTCTTTTTCTTACGATTTACAACGCCATACATCGGAGCACTGCAGACCGGACATTTGATAATTCCTGACAGAATATGTTCATGCAGTAAGCTGTGTGTCTTCTCACGCTTGAAAGCATTCTTCATTCGCTTAACCTGTACTTTGTACCATGTTTCTTCGTCTATGATAGGTTCATGTTTACCCGGATACAGCTTGTAGCTGTCCTTATCCTGCTTAACTACATGAAACTCATTACGTGTACCAGCCACTTTTTCATTTCTTCTACGTCCATACGCAATTTTTCCAGCATATACGGGATTATCCAGCACTCCTTTCACAAAATGGTCTGAAATCAATGGCACTGTTCCATTCTGACGAACAGTCTTTCTATATCCGTTATCATTGAGCCATTTTGCAACAGCATTGACACCCATACCAGACAGATACTTTTCATAAATCAGCTTTATCAATTTAGCTTCGTCTTCATTTATTACAAGCATCTTTGATTTCTGACCTTCAACTGCCACAAGTTTATAGCCGTATGGTGCAAAACCACCGTTCCATAAACCATCACGAGCTTTCTGCTGTCTTCCAGCCATTGTCTGCTCGCTGATATTACTTCTCTCGATTTCTGCTACAGATGCAAGCACAGAAATAATCAACTTACCAGCTGCACCTGCACTGTCAATACCGTCTTCGACACACAACAGATTCACTCCATAGTCTTCCATGAACTGTAATGAATTAAGTGTGTCAGCAGCATTACGACCAAATCTCGATAGCTTGAAGACAAGCACATAATCAACATCATCCTTGCCAGATTTAATGTCACTCAACATCTTCTTGAACTCAGGTCTTCCGGCAATGTTCTTACCGCTCTTACCTTCATCACTATACTCACCGCAGACTTGCATCTTTCTATGCTTTGCTTCGCTTCGTAATCGCTCTTTCTGAGCTTCAAGGCTATATCCGTCAATCTGTAATTCCGTTGAAACACGTGTGTAGATATAACATCTTTGTTTCTTTGCCATTTCCCTACCCACTTTCTCAAAATCTTTTTCAATATCGTGCTTCTACTATATATCAATGATACATTTCTTTCAACATTTATCTACATGATTGCGGAATATATAAAAATCACTCCCTTTACAGGAGTGACTTCACTTTATTTTGTATCACCGTATTTATCTAAATATTCAGCAATCAATCTATCCAGCGTCGGTCTTGAGATACCAAGCTCTTCGGCAAGCTCCCTTTTCGTATAGACTCTTCTCAAATACTTTTCGTAATACTTACCAAAATCTTCAACCTCAATTGCTCTGCGTCCCTTGTACACACCACGCTGCTTCGCAAGCTCAATACCTTCTCTCTGTCGTTCCAGGATATTCGCACGCTCGAATTCGTTGATTGCAGCAATCATGGTCAGCATCAGCTTCCCTGTAGGTGTAGCTGTATCAAGATTCTCTTTCATGGACACAAGCTCAATCTTCTTCGCTTTGAACTGTTCCGCAAGCTCAAGCAAATCCTTTGTACTGCGTGCCAGACGGCTGAAATCCTCTACATACACTGTATCGCCTTCACGTGCAAACTCCAGCATATTCTGCAACTCAGGTCTGTTCATATCTTTCCCGGACACTTTTTCTGTAAACCATTTCTCTATATCGTATCTTTTCAGAGCTTCAATCTGTCTCGCCTCGTTCTGGTCAGCAGAACTCACACAAACATATGCAATTCTCATAAAATCATCCCTTTTATGTAAAAATAAAGAGTATTTATATTACTCTTTGTAAAATAATTATCGTTTATAACTTTAATTTTACATATGACACCAAAAAAGTCAATATTTCTCACAAATAAATTTAAGGTAAGCCCTATTTTTACACAAAAAAAGGCACCTGAAAAATCAGATGCCAACATTTTTATTTATGCTTATTCTTTATATATTCATCATAATCAAAATCCCAGTATTTTTTCATGAATTCATCTCGTGGTAAATTTTTCAAATCATCATAATACTGGTCTACTTGATTTTGATACTCAACAGCAGCCTTACGCTGTTCATAGTGTACATGTACTGCATACATACTACCACACCAAATACTTACTGATGAAATGATAATCGCCAAATAAACTAACATCATTCCATCATACTTTACATGTTTATCATTCTTCTCCTGATAATATCCCACGATGCTCAAAATCAATGCTACAATGTTAATAACGATGCCACCAATCAACGAAAATACAAATCCCGTAACAACACCACACGCAGCACATGCAAAACCTAACAACCCCATAACATTTAATTTATGTTCATCAGGTTCCTGCTTAACAACAGGCACTGTATTATTCTCAACAAGTTCATCTTTTTGTACTGCTCTTTCCTGTATCCGCTTCTTCAATGCAGCTCTTTCTTCATCAGTCATAGTATTTCACACTTATCCTTTCCTACAAACTTCTATCCTCTTTTTCATTCTGAACGCCTCTGATACGCTCCATGACAGATTCTGTTGACAATCCCTTCACAGATTTCATATCCTTACGAATCTCTACTACACCAGACTTTGCTTTATTGCGTTTTCTGTCTCGTTCTGCTTTCTGCTGTAATCGCATTGCCAGAATATCACTGCTCTTATCTTCAGACTTGTCCAGAACAACATCATCAATATTATCACGTTCATCTACATCATTATATGACCCGCGTGGCGGTATCACATCCCTATCAGGTTTAAAATGTGTCACATGTTCAATATCATCAGGAACAGCAATCTCCACACGTCCGCTTCCCGGTCTCTTCCGAACACTTCCGACATCTTCCGAATGCTTCCGAACACCTCCAGGTCTTTTTACATCCGATTTACTATCATATTCATCTTCGTCTTCTTCATCTGCATCCGGCAGCATCGCTGCACGCTGTCCTGGTGTCACATCTTCATGTACCGGTAAAGTCACATTCGTTTTATCTTCCTGTACCGTCGTATGTTCATCGTCTTCACTGCGATTTCCATGATGCCTGTGTTCCAGTTCCTTCTCAGAAAAATATTCCTGTACATGCTCTGCATCGTACAATGTTCCAAGCTTGTAAGAACGTGATTTCAGATTCTGAGGAATCTTCTTATCACCGAATCCATCTGTATCCATCAGTTCATACGTGTAATATTTTCCACGCTTCCTGCTGTCGTGTACTTCAATGTTCACGCCATGTGCTGGCAGATTCCTAATCCAGTCCTCTTCGCTTTCGCTCTCGTTCATAGCTTCTGTGATACGTGATTTCAAATCATCTTTCCATACATATTCACCAAGTGCACGCTTCGCACGTTCGGTCTGTGTCGTCTTGTCCATCGTCTTTGCGTTGCCAGAGTCCAGCTCGAAATACTGACCTGCAATCTCGTTTGTCCACTGTGCAAGTGTCGGCTGATAATACTGCTGTTTATCACAGCCCCTGCTCGATGTCATGTCCGTATCACTGATAATAATATGATTGTGTACCAGATGAGATTTGCCATCGGTCTGTGTAAACACGACAGCCTGTCGGTCTGGATAATATCTCTGTGCAAACTCCTGACCAATCATGTTCGCAGTCAGAATGTCTGCTGGTTCGTCTGGATTCAGTTCATTGATACTGAATGACTGCACAACACGAATCACCTATGTCTTATAATTCGCTCTCGCTCGGTTCCAATACTTCTGCATCTGGATTTCCGTCGGTACGCCCGGCAGGATGTTCACGTTTGCAATCATATCATTACGATGCTGATTGTCATTGTGCCCCTTGCCTTTTCCGTATGCATACGCAAGAGCACCAGCACCGTTCACAGTCCTTGTTACTCTTGTGTACGCCATAATTCCTTGCCAATCCTTTCCGATGCACTGTCTAACTGTTCCATGTATTTCTCAACACTGAACAATGTGAAATAGCTCCAGTTACACGCCGCCTGTGCTCTGTGCATCTCCTGCAGTCGCATATTGATGTATCTCTGTTCTGATGGATTCGCAGTCTGCAGCTACTTCTCCAGCAGACTGATACGCCTGTCAATGTTATTCCATTTTGCAATCTGGTTCACATTCACTCTCAGCCTGTTCAATGCTGTCTTGATACCCTGCAGCTCGTTTGCAATCAGTGCTGTTGCACGCTTCATGTACTCGCCCTGGTCACCGTCGATGTATCTCACGGTTCCCAGATATTTTTCAAGATGTCCATCAATCGCAAGTCTCACTACCTGAGAGAATGGTACATCAAATTCCTTTGCCATGTCCTTCATCACTTCATCAACTTTCTCATTGATTCGTGCTGAAATCTTTACAAGCCTGATTAGCTCCTCTTCGTCGATGTCATCTTCGCTTTCTTCTGTACTGCCATCCGAGATGATTTCTTTTTCATCATCTCCTGTCGGTTCCTGTACCACTTCGGATTCCATAAAGTCATCGTCTGGTTCAGGCTCCGGTAAATTATCAATTTCATCCTGCTGTACATCAAATGGCATTTCTAATTCACGAGCTGCCTGTTCTCTTTGTCGTGCTTCTTCCTCTTTCTTTTTCTTGAACTCCGCCCAAAAATCAACTGCACCATTCATATCATTTGCATTTGACATTCACAGTCATCTCCTTTCTTCGTTCACATCGGTTTGCAAAGCCGAATCCGGCTTTTCTGCACCAATGTTCACCTACTTGCTCAAATACCTGCTATTTTACTATATAGGGTTTGTCCCCATCACTGTATTTTCGCCCATGTTCACATCCACATAGGGTTTGTCCCCTATGGTCTGTGTCCATGGTTTTCTAACCATAGTTGTTAACTATGGCAAGTATAGGGTTTGTCGGCGGAGCCGAAAAACCCTACCGTTCGCTTACGCTCACTTACTTGCAAGGGAAACTTCGTTTCCCCTTGACCCCTTCATGCTTCGTTCGCATCCTGCTCACTCTTATTTTCAGCCCCAGAACGAACAAAACAGCAGACAGCTTTCACAGCTGTTCACATGCATTACTGCAGCTGTCCTGTTTCGTATGGGTCTTCTTCCTCGAACTGGTTCACTCCGTACATGCCGCCATCTTCATAGTCATCTTCCGCAGCCATCTTTTCCAGTTCTCTATCAAGCTTCGCAGCTTTTCTCTTTTCAGCACGTTCCTTTTTCTTTGCTCTCAGCTCATTGATTTCACCCTGTGATTCACTGATGATGGCATCAATGTTCTTCACAATGCGCTTCGCAATCACACGTGCTTCGTCCTTGCTGTACGCTGACATTTTTTCCTGTACATCTTCGCTGTTCAACAACTCGTTGTTGATGAGTTCAATGACCGGGCGTACTTCTTCACGCTTGAGTTCGGCTTCTTTCGCAGCCATTTCCTTCTTCATTTTTTCAAGTTCTGCACGAACATTTTTTAAATTACTCATATACTGTAACCTCTACTTTCTATCAAAAAATTTGTAATAAAAAACGGTGAACAGAATCAAGAAACAATAAGTTTCCATCATCTGTTCACCGCTACGTCTCTCACGTATTTTTATTTCAGAATACGCTTCTGCCAGAAGCTGTGCGTCCGTAAACAATTCGGTTTTCTACACCGTACTGCGTAGATATTTTTTCATATCGGACATTCTCTCGTGAACTTTTTTATTTAATTGTTCAATGTAAATATAACAGATTTATTTATCAGATACAACCGTATAATTTCTGCCCAGTGCACCCATAAATAATTCCTTTGCAGAGCTTCCAGTAAAGTTTTCAATCTCATCCTGCACCTGTTTTGTCATCAAATCAAGATAACGATAAACACCGCCTTTTTCATCTGCAACAGCGAGTACAGAACCAAACATATCAGGATGGTCTTTCAAATACATTACATAGCCTTTCAGCTTTGCAACGCTATCTCCTAACCAATCACCATGAGGGTCTACAATCGAACGAATAATTTTTCCATCGCCAGTCTTCTGAAAGAAAATAAAATCAGGATACATATTTTCCCATACATCATTTAACTTGTAAGGAATTGCAAGAGATGCATTAAGATTTCTTGACTGATTCCTATACCATGCTACATTTAATGTACGTGATAATTCTGTTTGTACCACTTTTTCTTCAAGGTCATTCAGCTTCAAATATGCCCAACCTTCATCGTCACTAATAATATGTTTTGGATATGCCTTATAATCTTTGTTCTGACGTGTAATACTTGCCTGAACATTTAAATTACGTTCAATATACGGTTTTGTATTACCCTCAATTCTATCCCATTTTGCTTTATTTTCTTCTGATACAGCATATCTCTGCGGAGCATAAATACTCAACAATTCATCTGTCTTTTTCTCTGCCCACTCTTCCATTGCCTGAATAATTTCCATACAATATCCAACAGCAGCAATACGACTAATCGCATTTGCATCAGAATCAAATTCTTCATTTTTACGCTTGTTGATACAATATTTAATCAAATCAGATGCACCAGAAAACACACTTACTGTATGTTTATAATATGTTACCAATCTATCTGCATCATTCTCAACCAGTTCTTCCCTATCCTCAAACGCTTCTCCTGTAAGTGGGTCAACCCTTTTTACGCTCACGGTTGTACTTTTAATTTCACTCAACGAACGCTTAAATTCTGCCGGATGTTTATGAATTTCACCTTCGATATTGTTATAAAATTCTTCCTGAATTTTTGAATCCAAATCAGACTCCACATCAATATCAGACATAACTACGTCAATACAGTCCCATAAGTCTAAGAAATGGTTTGTTTTATCATGACGCACCTGTCTGGTGATAATTTCTTCAAAACTTGCTTTAATTGCATCACTGTCAACCTTCGGAATTCTTTCAAGAGCTTCCGTCAATTCTTCCTCAGTTTCAACAATATCATCAATGTTAACCGCAAATTCATCGTCTGTATTAACAGCAAATTCTGTTCCTGACAATGAATCTTCTGTCGATTCTCCATATGTATAACCGCCTGATTCGCCTACTCTATCTGCACTAGCAGCAGTTACATTTTCATGCTTGACATCATCAGGTTGCTTCACTTCATTTTCACTCTGCTTTTGAGCTAATTTCTTTTCAATTTTCTTCTTGGTTTCTCCAAAAAATCCTACATCTGCCGGATTTTTAATAATCTTATTTGCATCAACCGCTACATTGTCTTCTTTCAAGTGTTCAACAACACTCTCAACAGTCACAGCATCATATTCTGGAAGATAACATGCTACTGTGTTCAATTCTTCTACATTTGTAACACGTCTTGCTAATGGTGTACGAACCATACGACCAATCAACTGAACAATGTATGTTGGGTCAGTTCGTTTTCTTCTGGAATAAATAACCTCTGCACGAGGACAATCCCAACCAGTAGATACTGCATCCTTTGCAAAAAGCACTCTAATTTCTGTGCGTTCAGCAACTTCCTCTGGTTTTACATACGGAATCTTTCCAGCCGGAGTAACAATGTCATCATGTTCACCAAATACATTTGCAAAGCAATCTGAAATATCCAGCCAAGGTAATGTTTTATGAATCTGAGAACAGAGAGAAGTTAATGTATCAACACTCACTTTATCTTCAACTTGTACTACCATCAGTGGAATTACAGTAGGGATTTTATTTTCTTCACAATAATCCTTCCATAATTTTGATGCAGAAGCCAGTTTCACACATGCCTGCGTTAAATCCTGATGCTTTGTATCAGCTGCTTTCTTAGGTGTACGAAGCTCAATCATATCTTTAATAAGACCCGAATCTTTTACGGCAGATACAGGTACATCAACAGATGCCTTCATATCCCTGTTCTTACGACCAGCCATTGCATTATTAAATCGTTCAGGTGTAGCAGAGATTCCTACTACGCAAGGCATTGGCTTATTGATTCCATCCTGTCCATCAATAATAATTCTATAAATAGTTTTATTGGCATTATCACTTGTACCTTTATCATTTCCTGTACCAAGACCTCTGTGAGCTTCATCAATAAACAGGAACAAATGAATGTCATCATCTTCAATAGTCGCATTCAGTACATCATAGAACGAACGTCCACCTTCAGCTTCATTTGTCAGCTTCTTTCCCTTGCCAAGTAACTGCCTATTCAAAAAATAAATATGCCCCGGTGACAGTTTTGCATGATTTTTTGCAAAATCTGCACTGATTGCTTCCATCGACACAGCCCCATTCAATAAATCTGTTGCTGCATCAAATCTTTTCATTGTCTGTTCATTCAAGCTAGGACTATCTGACAACCACAAAATTGCTGCTCTATCATCGCCAGCATATGTATCATTACCATAAAACAAGCCTTCTGCAACAGCAGCTGAGATAACAGTCTTACCTGCACCAGTTGGTGCAGTCAACGATACGGCAGATAAAGAACCATCTGCGTCGTAACTACGACGCATAGATTCTATCTTTTTTAAAAGCTCAGTTACTGCATCTTTCTGAAAATCAATTAAACCATACTTCATTAGTCCAGTCCTCCTTCGCCACAAATTTCAAATGTTCTGAGGAAAGTTTCGTACAATCTATGTACTTCAATTCCCGGAAGACGTTTGCACATATTAGAGTAACGTCTCTGGTCATCAGTTACTACAAACACAGTCTTAATAGTCGGTGTATTCTTTACCTTTTCACAGAATTTAGATGCCTGTCCATAATCAAAAAGCACACCATAATAATCTGTTGTCAAATAACTCTTACCAATCTTACGAATAATCGGACCCTGACAGCCTGCCTGCATCCATAAAATCGGTGCAATAGCATTGAATGCATTATCCAAACGAATAGGCCATGCTGACTCGTATGTCAACTCGCAGAACACGGCATTCGCTTTGAATCCATCAGCTTTAGGCAATGAATAACCTAAATCAATATCCTTTGACGGCTTACCGTAGTCACCTTCTAACGGTTTGCCATTTACATCATGACCTTCAATACTGCACACAGTTCGAGGCCATGTAACATAATTGGCAATTCCATATTTTTCCCAATCAGGGTCAGAAGGACGAAGACCATCTGCAACAAATTTCTTTTCCTCTGCTTCTGAAACCTCATTATTTGTAACACAAATACAACGACGATGACCGCCATCTTCTGCATTGAGCAAATTCACTGCATGAAGAGTTGTTCCTGAACCAGCAAAGAAATCTACAATCAAAGCATTTTTCTTTTCTTGAACAAAATATTTTAAAGAATCATTAACAGAATACAATGACTTAGGAAAAGAAAATCGTTCATCGCCAATAGTATCTTTTAGCAAACTTGTCCCATATGCTCCTGCATCATATGTCTTATCTTCCCATACAGTAGTGACTCTATTAATCTTTCCAGATGTCTCGACAACTATCTTACTTCCATCATCACGCACTCCTCTAATAGCCCATCTTCCGTCTTCTACTTTTTTTCTGTAAGTTGTGCTCAAATATTTAAAAATATACTTTTGCTGAGCATTACCATCTGTTATACGAACCAGTCCCTCGTTTAATAAATTTTGCAAAGACTCCCCGGTCACGCCCCAGTTCATTTCTACACCATCATCACGTACTGGAAAAACAGCTGTCGCTCCATCAATTTTTTCCACTGAATTTCTATCAACGTCTGGTTCCAATGGATTACCTATCCTTATGATTTTTTTTGTATTATCATCAACATATATTGGATAAAATTGAGCAATACCACCTTTTTTAGTTCCTCTTCGAGACGCATAATCCGTTCTTCTAAGATAAAACCATCTAACCTCCTGTTCCGAGCCATCACCTTTAGGCAAAACCACAGAAGCATTACCCAATAACACAATATAAATATACTCATCTGCTCTTGCAAACATCTTTTCTCGTTTCGCACCTTTTCGATTAATTGTTATACTTATCATCTGAATACTTGCATTCGGAAAAGTTTGTTCAAGCAATAAACCAAGTCGTGCATATTCTTTTTCATCAATTGTAACAATTAATACAGAATCGTCTGGATTCAATAATTGTTTTGCTAATTTTAAACGGCGTTCCATAAAAGCCAACCATTTACTGTGCTTATATTGGTCTTCATCGCTTACATAATCATTATTGTATTTCCAACTTCTATTCCTGTTATTATATGGTGGGTCAATATAGATACAATCAACCTTTCCTGCATATGCATATGTCAGTGCTTCTAACGCATGATAATTCTCAGAATTAATCACCATATGATATGGGTCTTCTGGATTTCCACGTTCTACACGGTCAATCTCTTTTAATCCTGGATAGATAACGTCTCTATAACTTACAAGGACACAGATGTCTTCCAATGGAACATCTTTTGCTTCTCCATCATGTTCAAGATATGCAATACCATTATCAATATATTTCACACACCAAGGAACAGAATTTTCTTCCGTTTCCTTTTGTCCACGAGGTGCAAGAATATTCACTGTATCACCTACAGCAGGTTGCTTTTTATAAAGCCTAACTGCTTCCGGTAAATTATGTTCAAAAACCAAACCATACGAATGGTCTTTTACATATTTCTGAATCTGATGTGCAAGCTCTGGGTTTAACTTTGCAACTTCAGAAATTGTTTCATTAATATTTGCCATAATACGCATCCTTTCTTATATACTTCATATCTATACGATATATATTTTATATCTATTTTATGGATATATGGATAACTCTCCGAGTTACCCACATACCCACAAAACCTACTGCTGCTGCGGATTCCACTCCACATATCTCTTCATACATGTATTACCAATTATGTGTATTCATGTATTCATCAGCAGCCAGTCTGAAAAACGCAGACAGGCTCAAGCCGTGTGCCTTTGCCTTTGTTGTCAGACGTTCTTTCTCATCCTTGGTCATTGATACAAGTGCTGTTGCTCTTGTATCTCCACCGATTGATTTCTTCGGTGTCTTCGACGCTGCTGTCACAGCCGCCTCATGTTCCTTTTCTGTATCAAGTTCAAAACTGTCTAAAAGACTTTTCATATTTTTTTTTCTAGGCATCTCAATCATCTCCTTACATTCTGCATGTTCGTCTAAAAATAAATATTACATATCTATATTATAGATACTGAATATTTATTTTGCAATCAGTTTCTTGCTCTTCTTTGCCTCTCGTTTCTCAACTGGCAGACCTGCAAGCTCACTGATTTTATCACACATCATATTTACAGCCCGTGCTGCCAAAGAACGCCTGTTAATATCATTAACAGAACAGCTGTAATTTTCAGCCTGTACAATGACTTCTGACTGCAGAACGGTCAATACAGTATCAAGAGTCTCTTTCTGTCTGTATTTCTGCAGCCATTCCATAAATGATGCTGACGCTGTAAATCTGTTGGTACCATTGACAACGATAACAATCGGACAGTTCGTATTCTCCTTTACAAGTGAAACTGTACGCGTAAATGATTCAAGGTTGCCGCCCGTAGGTCGCACTGGAATCACAACCACATCTGCACCCTGGATAGCCTCTACAGTCTTATCATCCATGATTCTACCCGGTGTATCTACAATCGACACTTCTGGATTGTCTACCTTCTTATCATCGTTCCTGTTCTTGTACTGTCCATCGAAGCTGTACAGCGACACAGGAACATTCTGTCTTGTATAGTAATAATATAATTCATCTGATAAACGTGTCTTTCCTACCCCGCCCTTCTCGGACACGAACACTACTGTTTTCATGTAAATCACTCCTTTTATATATACTTTGTATCTATTTTATAGATATTCTATATTCATTAAATAGCTATATTTATTATAATAAATACAGATGCGGATTGCAATAGGATACATAAAATTTCCTACCCAAAATATACAGGATGTCAATTTCATCGTGTATCGCAAAATCATGATTTTAAGCAATGGGAAAAATTTGGGCAAAACATGTGCCATATTTTGGGCAAAATTTGACCAATTTATGGCACAAAAAATGCCCATGAAAAAATCCATGGGTTTTAAAAGGGAATATAAGAATATATATTAAGTAAATACTTTATAGTTATTAAATATCTACATGATAAATATAAAATATATAAAAACTGCATTTTCAGCAGATTGTTCAAAAAATTTCGATGGGAAAAATATGGGCAAAATAGGACCAAAATTTGACCAATTTATGTGACATATTTTGCCCATGGTGTTTTTACGCTCCCAGCGTTCCGACTTATTTGCCGATTTCAATTCACACTCCCATACAAGGAGTGACCCGATGCGATGTTATGCTGTATGAAGCTGGGTATTTCAATTCACACTCCCGTACAGGGAGTGACAAGAGTATTCACACAAAATCAAGATATCTGCTACGCAACTTGTTTTTGTTTTCCTACCCTATGTAGCAATTTTAGCACATAAACGTGCGTTTTTCAATGAATTTCTTATAAAGTCTACGACAAAAATCAATCCTGTGAACAGGATTGTAAAAGATGTGACTATCGTCACATCGACCGAGGGTCATTATGAAATGATTAGAAATCATCGTAGAACGTTTAAAAATAAAGGAGACTAGAAAATTATGAACACTACAGCATGGCAGAAATTAACTAAGGAAGCATTTCCAGACATCATGAAAAAGGAAAACATCGTGTTTGAAGACAAATTCAAAACAGACAATACATGTACAATCTATTACAGAAGTAAAGAAATGTACATCATCGCTATGAATATCAACCACATGATAGATACAGGCTGTTACTATTGGGGACCAATGATTAGCAGTAACTACGCTGTCCGCATGTTCCATGCAGAACATTCAGTTACCTTCGATAATAAAACCGGCGAAGTAATAAGTGAAAAGAAAGAATTCTACAGTGCAGACAGTGAAGACGGCATGACCATCTCTATTGATGATGAAAATCTGGAAGACTGCAGATACAAAGCAGTAGAGACAGAAGACATCACTGACTAAGTCTGTAAGAACAAAACCCACGGAGCATAAACGCTTCCGTGGGTAATTTTTTTACATATAGCCGTATAACACCCGAATATTGGGTATAGCGAAGATTTTACAGAAAATCGTATAATTTTACAGGATTGATATTTTATGCCCGTGGTGACGTCATACGGCGTGTTAAACGATGGTTTCTGAATTGCTTAGCAGAATATGCTAACAAAACCTTCTTACCTTCGGTCTCCTTTCCATCCATCGTAACGATGTATTTTTAACTGCTTGCGCAGTCTTCGGGTTTAATTGTGAAAATAATAAAATTTACACATACGCAAAAGAAAAGGAGATTACGATTATGACAGCTAAAGAATGGTTCAAAGCAAAGAACACTTTCAGAAAAGTTTACAACAACATGAAGGAAGCTCATCCAGACTGGAGCACTGCTAAGCTCTACATGGCTACCAAAGGTCAGCTTAACAAGTAAGTAAACAAAAATCCCTACCCGGAAACGAGTAGGGATTATTTTTTCGTGTAATACACAAGAAATCATAGATATAGCGTTTTAAGGTGCCGTATGAACGCGTGGTGAAGATTTTTTAGAAAATCGGGGGATTTTACAGATTTGAGATTTTATACGCGTGGTGAGGTAATACGGCGTGTTAAACGATAGGTTTTGAATTGTTCTGCTGACTGCATACATGGAAAATGTGATGATAGATGTTATCAGCATCTGAAAATGCAGAAGCCAAAAAAATGTAGCACGTTTCGTGCTACGCATAAATCCAGTGCCCAGCAACGGATTCAGCGTTTTTGTAGCAGGCAGTGTAGCAGACAAAAAAACGACGTGCTACGCATAAATCCAGTACTGGGTAAGGGATTCATGTGTTTTGTAGCACGTGTAGCACGTTTTTTTCCATTCTTTTATATATTTTTTTTATTTTAGTCTACACTAAATTCAAATCCATTACGTATCAACGGATTTATCAAGATTACACATAATATCATAATGATACAAAGTAAAATACACTTATAGATAACATCATAATGATACAAAGTAAAACCCTCATAAATCAATGTTTTTTAGATTTTTTTATTTTTTCACACGTATATGGTCTAAAAAAACGTGCTACATCTGCTACAAATGGATAAATCCAGCGCCAGTCAACGGATTTCATGTAGCACGTTTCGTGCTACATTTCTGCTACATTTTTCAAAAAATCCCTAAAAACAAAAAAGTGATAGCACATTTTCTGTACTATCACTCTGTATTACACTCTTAAAATGCCTCTGTAACTTGATTTTTTAGTCGGACAGCATTTTTTATCTAAATCATTTCCTTTGTATGTAGTGCTATACCAACCTTCCAGCTTGTATTCATCAATCATCCATTCCGGCTTGTCCATCATATTCTTAGGTCTGACAGCCTTTTTACTGTCAGGACAAGACCAGTCTGGATAATCTTTCAGCAGATTCAGAACATCCTTGATAAACACCTGTAATGATTTTACTTCCTGTTTTCCAACGTATTTCTTGTACCATTCTTTGTATAAGTCATACAGGAATGTAAACGGAACAAAATCCCACTGTAATTCAGACATGATTTCACTCATGAACTGTCTTACTGGGTCATTGAACTCCTTGTATTCTTCCAATGCTGTTTTACATTCTTCCGGCACATCGAATTCATAATAGTTCATGTGCAGCACTCTGTACAGCACGTACTCAAGCACTTCTGTACGACACAGATAATCATCCTTGATGTATTTTCTTTCGACATCTGTAAAACACTTTGTGAATGGAATGAACAGCTGTCTTCTGTAGAACGAATCTGACTTATCCTTCACTCTTGGCATCTCATTCAGACACTGCACCATGAACCCTCTGAACTTAAAAGAAATCGGTTCTTTGAACTTACGGTTAATCTGAACAATATCATGTGTGATAACAGCTTTCAGATTACCAGCCTTGTCAATGTATGTACCAACGTCGTTCTCATCAACGATAACCGCTGAAACACCAATCAGTGGTTCCAGCATGAAATCCTTACTGAAATCATTCAACGGAATGGATGTGTGACTACCTTCGCCGACAAGCTTTCTCATAAGTGCACACAGTGTACCCTTACCGTTGTTACCGGATTCTGAATACATGAAACAAGCCTTGTTCCAGGGAACGTTCAGTCTGATGATTGCTCCTAATACCTGCCACAGCAGATTTGTCAGACCCTGATTATTATCCGTAATCTCATTCATCCAGCTTTCCACATCCCAGTCTGTACCATCCAGACTATTATGAATCACTACATTCCTTGCATTCGGATTGTAATCGATTTTGGCTTTTGCAACAAAAATCTTATCTGGCGTGAATGGCAGCAACTTCTTTGCATCATAATCAAAGATTCCGTTATTAACAGGAACCAGATTCTGTTCCTCACAACGCTTTACTGTCGGTACGTCCTCACGCAGAATATCCATCATCTCCTGGAATTCTTTACGAGAGAGACTCCTTTTATATTGTCTAGCGATTGAACGAATCGTTGTCTCATTTGTCGTATAGATTCCCTCATCATTGCCTTCATCCATGTATACACCAAGAACCATGCGGTCTGGATTCGTCTCAACTTCACTCATATTAATCAATGCAACATAATGCAGTCTCGACATTACATATGCGACCTGGAACGGAACCAACTCTGTAGGCACCTTCCACTTTGCTCTTGGCTGAGCAATCGAGTTATACATTTCAACTGCGTTCCTGCTGTTATCTAAAATATTACCTTTAATTTCATCTGGTGATGGCAGCTTTGGCTGTGCTAATGCATCATTCACAGCATCTACTGTTGCATCATAGATTGTTTCTTCGTATGTTCTTGCCATAAAAAATGACACTCCTTTCAATAATTTTCTGTATAAAATCTACGCTTTACTATTGAAGTCAGTGCCAAAATATGCTAATATATGAGCATAAATCCAGAAACAATGAAGTTTGTGACGTTCCTTTTAAATTAGCACTGACTTCCTTGATAGCAACGATGATTCCCAGTCACAGTTGCTATTTTTTTATGTAATTTTATTTTTCAATATGTTTTTTAGATTTAATAAAGTTCTCAAAAGCAATTCTATCTACCATGACTTTATGCTGTCTTCCTACTGTAATATAGTCTTCAAATTCCCTATCCTTAACGTATTTTCTGACTAAATCATAACTGATACCTGTGTATCTACCAACCTCTCTCATTGTAAGAAATGTTCTTTCCCCAGCAGGAATCGGATTTGTCCATCCCATTTGTTTTGCCATCTTTATTCCTCCATTTCGCTGTATTATTCTACGGTTTAATAAAACTGTATCATAATAGATTTTCGATTTCAAGACTTTCCTACCCAATAATTCACTAATCTCTTTAAACGTGTTGCCAAGTAACGCATCCAGCCAAATTTTTTTTTCAGAACATACAAAAAAAAGACCGCCCATACGGACGGTCTTTTCATTCCACCTCATTATATCATTTTGAAATGCTTAAAAGCTTTCATAATCAGTTCCCGCTTCTCAGCCGGACAATTCGGCACCTTATGACCTTCGGCACCTTTATTGTAATTATCACGCTTCTCAAAACCTAATTTGTCTTTTACTTGAGCAATGTATAACGATGATACAGAAACATTATACTGTTCCTTAATCCACTTCTTGATTTCTGCATAGGTCGCAGAACCCTTGATACCTTTAAGATATTCATCATCTTCCGGCTCATAATCTACGTGCATATACTCAATACTTTTGTCATTGACCATTTTCCTACCCAAAAGAACAACTGTCTCCACATGCCCCGTCCACCCAAACAAATCCACCGGCCATGCTTCTTTCGCCCGATAACCATGCTTTGCGAATACTTTCAAATCGCGTGCCAATGTATCCGGACCGCAGGAGATGTATACCACCCGTTTCGGCTGCATAAGTGCTACCGAATCGATAAATTCCTCGGTACTTCCGCTTCTCGGCGGGTCCATAAATACCACATCTGCACTCTCGCCTCTGGCTGCCATATGAGACATGAACCGGCCTGCATCATTGCAGAAGAACTGTGCATTGTTGATGCCATTCTTCTTCGCATTCTGCACCGCATCCTGCACTGCATCCTGATTCAACTCTACACCGATCACCTTGCCTGCGTGCTTGCTGGCGATAAGTCCGATGGTACCGATGCCGCAATAAGCATCCAGTACCGTCTCCTTGCCTGTAAGTCCTGCCAGTTCCATCGCCTTGCCGTACAGCTTCTCAGTCTGAACTGAGTTAATCTGATAGAAGGAACGGGACGAAATACGGAACCGGAGTCCGCAGAGTTCATCTTCGATATATCCTTTTCCATACAGTACATGTTCTTTGTCCCCCAGTACCATACTGGTGCTTCTGCCGTTGATATTCTGGACAATCGTAGTAATTTCCGGGTGCTTTTCACGAAGCGCCTTGACGAAATTGTTCTTCGACGGGAATACCGGGGATGCTGTCACCAAAACGACCAGAATCTCGCCGGTTGTGAAGCCGCGGCGAATCAATACATGACGCAGCAGACCGTATCCGGTGTCCTCATCAAAAACACGGATCTTGAACGAACGAAGCATACTCCGGATCGTCACGATGATCTCGTCTGCTTTCTGATCCTCAATCAGACAGGAATCCACCGGAAGAATCCGATGTGTCCCCTCTTTGTAAATGCCAGAAATTGGATTATTTTTCCGATCCAATCCAAATACCGCATGAACTTTATTGCGGTAATGATACGGCTCTTCCATTCCAATGATCGGACGAACCGGACAGACACCGCCCAGCAGTTCTTCCATGCGCTTCTGTTTTTCTTTTAACTGCTGATCATAGGTTAAATGGAGATACTGACAGCCACCGCACTCACGGTAAATCGGACATTTTGTTTTTCCACGCTGTCCACCACGAACCGTTTTCTGACCGTCTTTTTCCCCTACATTTCGTTTCCTGTCCCCATGTGTGCCCCATTTATCCTCAACTCCAGACACTTTACGAGCAGCTTTTCCCTGTTTTTCCCCATTGACTCCCACTTTTGCACTATTCTTGGAAAATCCAGTTGTTTTCTCCCCCCGGCCAAACGATTTCTTTCCTTCCGTTCTTTTTCCATCAGAACCATTCCCTGCCGTCTTCTTCCATCCTGTTTCTTTCATTTTTTCTCACACTTTCTTTCTTCGCTTATCTTCTACGCCTCTCCCAACTCTGCTTCCGTCTTCACGCCCTTAAAATTCTTCTTCCAACGTTCTTTCTTAAAATGCACCGCGTAAATGAGTCCGCGCACGCATTCATCAGCTGCCATTGCAATCCAGACGCCTTCCAGCCCCCAGCCGAGCTTGCTGCCGAGCAACCAGGAGCCGGCGGCAGCTACGACCCACTGGAAGGTGATTCCGACCGTGGTCGGGGTCAGGACATCGCCGACCGCAATCAGGCATTTGGTCATAACAATGTTGACCGCGCGCCCGATCTCCAGCACAATCTCAATCACCAGAATCCTCCGTCCAAGCGCAATGATCTCCGGGTTGTCTGTGAAAATCAGGAAAATGTATTTGCCTCCCAGGCACATCAGCACCGCCATACCGACACATGCCGCAATCGCAACCTTCAGTGTCGCATTCACTCGTTTCTGTATATCATTCAGACGGCGCGCTCCGATCAGGTAGCCCAGCACAATCTGGGTTGCCGTCGCGATCGCCATCGCATAGACATAATCAATATTGGCAAAAATCGTACAATATCCCTTAGTTACAGTAACCAGCGTGCCAAAGGAATTAACAATTCCCAGAATCATCATCTGGGAGAGATTATATGAAAAACTTTCGACCCCTGTCGGAATTGCCAATAGGCAGAGATTTTTTAAAATCTGCACCGGAAATGGACGCAGATAACTCATTCCCATTTTGACGCGGCGGCTCTTGAAAAACATTCCGATCATCAATGCCAAACCAACTAACTTACTGATATCTGTCGAGATCGCCGCCCCGACCGCCCCAAGCTGCGGCATTCCGAACCAGCCGTTGATTAAAATCGCATTTCCCACAATATTCATGGCATTCATGATAACTGATATAATCATGACTTCCTTTACCATGGCAAATGCGCGGATCATCGCTGAGAAAGTCAGATAAAGTCCCTGCACCAGAATAAATGCACCGACAATCAGCAGATACAGCGACGCCTCATCAAAAACCTCCTCCGGCACATGGATCGCCCGGTAAAGCGGCGTGTGCCCGGCAAAAACCAGAATCGTTGCCGCAAGACTGACGCCGCCGATCAGCACGATCGAGACCATGCAGGTCCGGGATGCATTTTTTTCATCCTGCGCGCCCAGATACTGGGACAAAATCACAGTAACCGCCGTCGATGCCATGCTCAGCACGATAATCACCAGGTTCATGATCTGGTTCGCATTAACAATCGCCGCCACCGAGGGCTGCGACACCCGGCTTACCATCATCTGATCGACGTTTCCGACCAAAAGCTGCAATAACAGCTCCACGAAAATCGGCAGCGACATCAGAAATAAATTCCGGTTCGTATTCATTTTGTCAATATCATTTTGATATTTCATATTTTCCCCTTACTTGTAATAATAGCAAAACAGCACATACAGCCGTCCAAACACTCTCGTATTCGCCCGGCTGCATGTGCCATTTTACACGATACTATATTGAATTGCAAGTGGAAGTCATTCTTTTTCCCTTACAAAAGCCCCCTCATTTTTAAATAATCCTTAATCAACTGAACTGCCCCGTCCACACCAATCTGCGTCGTATTGATCAAAAGATCGTAATTCTCCGGCTTCTCCCAGTCGCGCCCTGCATAATAACGATTATAATCGCGGCGTTCCCGGTCGATCCGGTGGATATTTTTGAGGACATCTTTGTCCGCGTAGAGATTCCGCTCACGCACGCGCTCCTCGCGCACCTTGATATCCGCGTAGAGGAACACACGAATCAGTCCCTCGGTGCCGTCCAGCACATAATCCGCGCAGCGGCCGATGATGACGCAGGATTCCTCCGCCGCCAGCTTCCGGATCACTTCCGACTGGAAGCGGAACAAATTGTCGGCTGAAATGAGATCGGAACCGAACGACGGTGCGCCCTTTTCCGGTGTCAATGTATTGATAATCTTGTATAAAAGCCGGTTGCCCGCCTTCTCGTCTGCCAGATGGAAATAGCTCTCTTTGATACCGCTCTCATCTGAGTTCATACGGAGAATGTTCTTATCATAAAAACTGATCCCCAGATCTTCCGCCAACTTTTTGCCCGTATCCGCACCGCCGCTTCCATACTGCCTCGCAATCGTGATGATAATTTTTTTCTTCTCTGACATACCAAACCCCTCCCTTTATCTACAAGAAAATGCATGTTGCTTTCTATCTTCAGCATACCATAATGAGGGGATTTTTTCCATTCATTTTTACAAAAAGCACAGTAAAAATCAATCAAATAAGTCATTCTATTCTTATTTTCAGATAGTGCCTGTTTTTCAGCTTTTCTCCCCTACTTCACCTCCCTCTCATACAAAAGCACCGTCGGAAATCCCGCCTTCCGCAGTTCCCGTTCCATCCGCACAGCGTTGTCGAGATTTTTAAACGCACCGACCCGAAGCTTGAAATACGTCCCATCGTACACCAGAAATGCAGGGAATCCCATACGGCGCAGTTCTTCTAACTGCTGCTCTGCCAGCGATCGGATGCGGTACGCCCCCGTCTGGATCTGGTAATAATAGTCGCTCTCTTCCACCGGACGGCGATCCATGTCGTCATCGATTACATTTAGAATCCCAGATGCAACCGCCGCCGCAATTTCGTCAAACTGCGCGTCAAACCGCTTGTTATCCTCCGGATTGTCGATAAATCCGACTTCAACCAGAACCGCCGGCATCTGCGTTTTCCGCAGCACAATCAAATCCGGGCGCTCGATCACGCCGAGATCCACATATCCGGTGCGCGCCAGCTCTCTCTGTATTGAATCCGCCAGCTGTTCTGATTCCCTGCCTGTCTTGTACACCAGCGTCATGACGCCCGAACCTTTTCCCGGCTCACTCGCCGCATTGCGGTGCAGGGAAACAAAATAGTCCGCGCCCGCCTCATTTCCCATCTCTGCTTTCTGGTAGGGCGTGTCATAGACGTCCGTTGACCGCGTGTAGACGGCATTCACCCCATTTTCCTCGAGAATCCTCCCTACTGCCAGCGCCAGACGCAGGGTATCGTCCTTTTCCATCCGATCCTCAAATACTGCTCCCGGATCTTTCGTTCCGCCGTGCCCGGCATCTATCATCACTTTCTTTTTTTCTTCCAAAAGAAAAGACTCCTCTCACATATCGTTGTACTACTACCATATGTGAAAGAAGTCCCAAAGTTTCCTGTTTAATTATTCCTCATACTCCCCGCTAAACACTTCCACCGCCGGTCCAGTCATGAACACGCGGTTTTTCTCGCGGTCCCAGCGGATCTGCAGGCAGCCGCCCAGCAGCTCGACCTCAACCTCATCCTCCGTATGCCCTGCCAGAATAGATGCAACGGCAACCGCGCAGGCACCCGTTCCACATGCCATTGTTTCGCCGGATCCGCGCTCCCAGACACGCATTTTTACGTGCGTGCGGTCAATAACCTTGACAAACTCGGTGTTGGTACGGTCCGGGAAACGCTTATGGAACTCGAATTTGGGTCCGATCGTCTCCAGATCCAGGGAATCAATCTCATCCATAAACAGAACGGCGTGCGGATTTCCCATGGAAATTCCGGTAAATTCGTACTCCGTTCCATCCACCTCGATCTTCTCCGGAAGCTCGGAAGTCTGCTCCGGCTCGCCCATATCGACGGTGACCGCCGTTACTTTGCCATTTTCAACCTTCATATCCAGATATTTAATCCCGGACAATGTCTCAACAGAAATCTGCGACTTGTCTACGATATGATGGTCATACGCATATTTTCCCACACAGCGGATGCCGTTGCCGCACATCGCGCCGCGGGAACCGTCCAGATTGTACATATCCATGCGGCAGTCTGCCACCTCGGATGGAGTAATCAGAATCAATCCGTCGGAACCAATTCCAAAATGGCGGTCACTGACGGCAATCGCCAACTTCTCCGGATCGTTTACCGTTTCTTCAAAACAGTTGACATAGACATAATCATTGCCAAGTCCCTGCATTTTTGTAAATTTCATTGTTTTTACTGCTCCTTCTGCCTTTTTGATCCTATTTTAAAGGATCTTACGCCATTTTGTAAAGACTGATTACCATTTGTGCCGCCTCAATAAGGCTGACCTGGCTGTCCATGCTACATTTCTGCAGATATTTATGCGCTTCTGGCTCCGTCATCCGGTTCCTCTCCATCAAAATCGCCTTTGCGGTGTCGATCGCTTTCTGATCCTCTTCCCTGCGCTTCTGCGGCGGCTGGCGACGCATCCGCCGTCTTTTTTCCGCCTGCGTCTGCTCAATCATGCGGACCGTTGAAACTAAATCTCCCATTTTAAACGGCGCCGGCAGGCAGACAATCTTTCCCATCGCTTCGCCGCTCCACCGGCTTGGGGAAGCAATGAGAAGCAAATCAAATCCCGGCGGCAGCTGGTCGGCAAGCTGCCGGCAGGTCATATCACCAAACCGGTAGCCGCTCACCACAATCCCGCTTCGCAAATCATCAGTTAACGCTAAAACCTGCGCGCCCGATGTGCAGGAGGCTGTGACCTGTATTCCATGTTTTACGAGTATATTTCTAATATTTCGTCCGTCCTGCGGCTTCGAAAATGCTACTATGATGTTTCCCACGTGGTCTCACCTCACTGCGATTTCGTACCCCCTAACAACGATACAGATATTCCGCTGTTTCCCAATCCGTCACATAGGCACAGAAGCGTTCCCACTCCTCTTTCTTGCCCTCGCCGTACATCCGGCAGAACTTTTCCCCAAATACACGGTGTGCAAATTCATTCTGATCCAGCTTCTGGAGCAATATCCCCAATGTCTCCGGGAACCGCGGCGCATCCTCATCGCCCGCTTCTTCATCCAGCACCAGCGCCTTCTCGATTCCTTCCAGTCCTGCTGCCAGAATCGCCGTCAGCGCCAGATACGGATTCGCAGACGGATCCGGGAACTGCACTTCCACGGAAATACGTCCGTTCCGGTCTTCCTTCACATGAACTGCCTTTTCACTTCCCTTTTCCCACACAGCCGCCGGGAACTCCGGCTGGAACACCGTGCTCCGCTCCGCCGCCAGACGTTTGTATGAATTGACGGTCGGATTCGTGAAAATCATCATATCGCTCAGATTTTTAAGCACGCCTGCCGCAAACTGCTTCGCCTGCGCCATCGCCTCGGCGCCCCGTCTGGAAGAGATCGACACGCCCACATGAAGCCCCGAGCCGTCGCCGCTCATGTTTGGCTTCGGCATAAAAGTCGCATGCAGACCGTGGCGTTTCGCAATCCGTTTGACCGCCGCCTTGAACGTCTGTAAATAATCTGCTGCCTCAATGCCCCGGCGCGCCGGAAGGACGAAGCTGTGCTGTCCGGCAGTCAGACCATGATGCGTGCTCTCGATCGCAAATCCTGCTTCCTCCAGGCTCAGAATCATGTCCCGGCGGACGCCCTCTGCCAGATCGATCGGACCCGCGTCATAATACTCGGCAACCTCATGCGTCACCGTCGTCGGTCTCCCATCATCATCCGTGTGAAACAGATAAAACTCACACTGGAAATCAAAATCAAAGTCCAGTCCCATCTTCTCGGCACGTTTTACCGTTTCCTGTAAAATATGACGCGAATCCGTCCATGACGGCGTCCCATCCGCATTGCAGACCTGGCAGATCACGCGCGCTACATTTTCCTGCCCGGAATCCCACGGAAGAACCTGATACGTTGATGCATCCGGCTTCAAGTACAATTCCACACTCTCGCTCTGGTCCGTCAGATACTCCGGCGCCGCCGCGCCCTCGATCCCAGCTTTCTGTAAGCCGCCGAGCGCAAACCGGTTGATTGCATACCCCTCTTTCATCGCTTTTTCCGCCTGCCTCCGCGTCATCTGGACCATTTTGCACTGTCCAAAAATATCGGTAAACTGCAGCTTTACCAAATCAACATCTTCATCAAAAAAAGGTTCGGATCGGTTCGTATTCTCTCCCATCGCCATTTCCTCCTATAAAAAACGAGGCAGCTGTCTCTGTTTCCAGTCAGCCCCCTCGCCCTCTTTTCATATACGCCCAAAATTTTCCTGCCTATACAGCCCCAAAAATTTCAAGCATACGTTTATGATCGTTTTGCTGTGTGAGAATGCCCCTGTCATTCTTTTCACAATTTTTATAAATAAAATATAGCAGTCCGATATTTTTCTGTCAAATACTTTTTTATTTAATCCGCAGCTGTTCGCTCAATTCATTTCCCAACTGGATATGTCCCACATAGCCGACCTCGCCGACCATGTAAACCATGCCGTCCTCCTTGATTTCCACTTCCAGCGTGCCACCCGGCATATGGACGTACATATGCGGATCGGCAAGTCCCAGGCGGTATGCCGCACTCGCCGCCGCGCAGGCGCAGCTTCCGGACGCCAGCGTATATCCAACGCCTCTCTCATAGATCTCGATCTGGATATTCGTCCGGTCAAGGACATTTAAAATCTGCGTATTGACCTTTTCCGGGAAATATTCGGATGTTTCCGAATGCTCGCCGATCCGGCACACCATTTCCTTCGAAATCTCATTCATCCAGATAACACAGTGCGGATTTCCCATTGAAAGACAAGTCGTGACATACGGAATCTTTCCAAATACCATCGTCTGGTTTACCATCTCCCGCCGCTCGCCGGTCACCGGAATCTCATCGCTCCAGAACGTCGGATGTCCCATCGAAATTTTCACACGGGTCGCATCCTCGTTGAGATAAAAGACTGTCTCCTCGCCTCCCAGCGTTTTCCAGGAGATCGTCGTTTTCTGCACATATCCCGCGTCCCGCAGATATTTTGCAAAAATACCCATGCCGTTGCCGCTCTTCTCCGCCTCGCTGCCGTCCGCGTTGTAGATGCGTACATAAAAATCATTCTCCCCCAGATATGGACCCGCCAGAATGCCATCCGCGCCGATGCCAAAATGACGGCTGCACATCTTCTTGATATTCTCCGCATTCAATTCCAAATCATTCTTATTTGGATCAAACACCAGGTAATCATTTCCCATACAGTGATATTTTTCAAGCACAACCTGTTTCATCGCGATACCTCCTGCCCCTTTTAATCAATACCATAAAAATCTTTCATCGTAACTGTTCAGTACCTTCACAGTCACGCGCAAAAATCCATTAAAATTGCCTACGGCAATGGGATTTTTGCCTGCTGACCCATGTTTTCGTACGGTCAGCGCAGTAAATGCGCAGACCTACTGAACAGTTACCTTTCATCAATGATTTCTATTCTACTTCCGTTCTTGAAATCACTTTATCATGCATATCCATTTATGTTTTGAATATGTCTGCATTTTCATAATATTCCATCTATGCTTTCTTTAATTTTAATTTTAGGAAAATATAGCAGCTTTTAATAGAAGAATTATGCTTTAAATATTGCATATAATGCTATATAATATGAACTAAGAAATGAAATGTCTGTGTTTCAAAACATATTTATCTCAGAGGAAAACAACAAACTCAATGCATTTATACAAGATATAATTTCCCGCAACAATCAACCTGCAATACACTCAAAAAAGGAGTCCCCTTATGTCAGAAAATACCACCCACGAATCCCCCGCCTACGAAAAACGCGGCTACCTCAACCACGAATTCCGCCTTTTCCACCTGCGCGGGCAGATGGATACACCGGTTGCCTACCACTATCATGATTTCCACAAAGTCCTGATCCTGTTAAATGGCGAAGCGGACTACATCGTGGAAGGCCGTTCCTACCACCTCCGCCCGCTCGACATCGTCCTCGTCGGCGCGCACTGCCTGCACAAGCCGGTCGTGCCATACAGAAGCCGATATGAGCGCATCATCCTCTACCTGTCGCCAGAATGTCTGGATGCATTCTCCTGTGCTGACTGTGCGCTGGACCTCTGTTTCCAGCTTGCCAGAGAACAGCAGTCCGATGTTCTGCGCCTCGGTTCCCTTACCATGACGCCGCTCTTAGAGGCGCTGTCAAGACTGGAAAATGCCTATCAGGCAGGTGGTACAAATGACAATGGCACAGACAATGCTAACTTTGAATCCCTTGGTGGCAGCAGTTATGGCTCCGGGCTTCTTCTGCGTTTATTATTCCTGGAATTTATGGTACACCTTGATCGCGCCGCCTCCGAAAACCATCGGGAATACGTTCCGACCTCCCCTTCCGGCGAAAAAATCCTGGAACTCATGCGCTACCTCTCTGAACACCCGGAAGAAGACCACACCATCGACCAGCTCGCCGCCCGCTTTTACATGAGCAAATACCACATGATGCGCCTCTTCCGCCAGGAAACCGGCTACACCATTACCGAATACCTGACTGAAAAACGCCTCCAAAACGCAAACGAGCTCCTGCGCCGGGGCACCCCCGTCACAGAAGCCTGCTATCAATCCGGATTCCGCAATTATGCTGCGTTCCTCCGGGCATATAAGAAAAAATATCGCGATACGCCGCATAATTTATCCAGATTAAATTACAAAGAAAATTTTACTATATAATAAGGAAACCTCCCTATTCTTCCCTCCGGAATTTCTGAATCGCCTCCATCAGCATCCTGAAATTCCGGATCATCGAATCAAACGCCCCATATTTATAAAAATTGATAAAGACAAGCCCCACCGGCACCGCCAGAATCATGCCTGTCAGCCCGCGCAGCTTAAATCCCAGATACAAAAGAAACAGCGTCATCAGAGGCGGCAATCCCATCGACTCCCCGACGATCTTCGGCTGGATGATCTGACGGACGACCTGCGTCAGGATGTAGAGCAGGATAAGCCCGGTCGCATACGCATACTCCCCCGCGAACAGTTTCACAACCGCCCATGGGAACAGCACCGTTCCCGTTCCAAAGATCGGCAGAAAATCCAGAATCGCCGTCAAAAACGCCAACAGGACACCGTAGCGGACACCCAGCACCAAAAATCCTGCCGCGAGAATCAGCGCCACCACACACATGATACGGAATTGTGCCAGAAAATATCCTCCAATCACTCCCTTTGCATCCCGCTTCATATACTCGATATAGCGGAATACAAATGCCGGAAGATGCCCTTTCAGCCACCGCATGATGGACTCCCGATCCGCCAGAAACAGATATGAAGACAGGATAGTAATGACCATATTTACCAGAAGATTCGGAATACTCTTCGCCACATGTCCGGCGATCTGCACGGTCGGTTCCGCCGCCCGCGATACCAGTTTTCCAAACAAACCATCCAGATTATCCGAAAATGCCAGCAGCGGCGGCTGTAAATTCTGAGGAAAATATTCTGCAAGCTTCCGCCCATTCTGCAATGCATCCCCGATCTCAGCGATCACACTCTGATATATTTCCGGTGCATCCGCCAGAAAACTTCCCATTTCCCGGTAAACCAGAAGACCCGCCCCGTAAAAAAGACCGATCACGATCGCCAGCGCCGCGATAATGATCAGCATCGAGCCGTGGCGCCGCACCAGCTTCACGCGCCGTTCCAGAAACCGGACCAGCGGATTTGCTAAAAGTGCCAGGATCCATCCGACCACAAACGGCATGAAAAAGCGCAGAAGCCTGGGACCTAAAAAGATGACCAGACATAGGCCCAGGAACGGAATCACAATATTCAGAATCATTCTAAGATATCGTTTCATCTCATCCTTTTCCTTTCCGAGGCAATGATGCAATTTCGCTATACCAGATTATAGTGTTCCGCAATCTTTCTGAATGCCGGAAGCGATCTCTCGATCTGCCCATACGATACGCAGTATGCGATGCGCACATAACCCGGGCAAGCGAATGAACTTCCCGGTACTACCAGTACATTGTACTGTTTGCATACCTCGCAGAATTCCTTCTCATTCTCCACCGGGGATTTCACGAACAGGTAGAACGCGCCCTCCGGCTTGATGCAGGAAAATCCGCACTCTTTCAGTCCGTTGTAAAGCAGGTTACGGTTGCGGTCGTAAGCTTCCAGATTCACATTCGCATCTACGCAGCGCTTGATGACTCTCTGCATCAGGGATGGCGCATTGACACAGCCCAGAACACGGTTCGCGATCGTTGCCGCCTGGAATACATTTGCGCTCTCATCCATCTCAGACGGGATTACCAGATAACCGATACGCTCGCCCGGAAGGGACAGGGACTTGCTGTACGAGTAGCAAACCACTGTATTGCGGTAATATTTTGTCACATACGGTACAACCGCGCCGTCGTAAGCCAGCTCACGATACGGCTCATCGGACAGAAGCACGATCGATGTGCCAAATTCCTTCTGTTTCTTTTCCAAAATTGCTGCAATCTTCTGCAGTGTTTCCTCGGAATAAATAACACCGGTCGGGTTGTTCGGGGTGTTGATGATGACCGCCTTGGTTTTTTCGTTGATCTTTTCCTCAAATTCAACGAGATTCGGCTGGAAATCCACCGTATTCGGAGATACAACCACCAGCTCGCCGTCATAGTTGCGGACATAGGAACCATACTCTACAAAGTACGGTGCAAAGGTAATGACCTGCTCCCCTGGATTTAACAGAGTCTTTAAAATGACATTCAGACCACTTGCCGCACCGACCGTCATCAGAATGTTGCCTGCGTGAAAGGAGGTGCCGAATCGGCGGTTTAACGACTGTGCAATCGTCTCGCGCACATCTTCATAGCCTGCGTTGGACATATATCCGTGTACAAACAGGGAATCTTCTTCCTTTACGATACCCTGAATCGCCTGATTTACCTCTGCCGGAGCCGGTACGCTCGGATTTCCAAGGCTGAAATCAAACACATTCTCACGTCCATATTTCGCTGCCAGCTTATTGCCCTCTTCGAACATCATACGGATGGCGGAGTTATTTTTCATAAGCGGTATCATTTTTTCTGAAATCATTGGCTTGCCCTCTTTTCTATAAAATTGATCCATGCGGCAATTCAATCTGTATACAAGCAGCACTTTAACTTGCTGAATTGTCGTCTTTTTGTTATTATAGCAGATTTTATTTCATTTTTATATCTTAATCCATATATTTTTACCGCCCTGCAATCTTATGTGATACCAGAAATGTCACAACCGCTGTCACCGCGAAATAAAACCATGTGGACGGATTGCTGAACCAGGTTGTGAAAAACGATAACAGCATGTAAAGTGCAAACTGTGCGTACAGAAGATAGGTAATCGGATTCTGCACCTGGCGCATCATCCGCATCAGCAGATACGCCGCCGCTCCTAACAGGGCAGAAAAGACGAACACGCCAATTACGCCGAAATCGTAGTACGCATCATAAAACATCGTCAGCGTCGTCAGCTCTTCCTTCGTCACATAATATGGAAATGCCGTCAACGACGGAACCAGAAACTTGAGTCCCGTCAGCGTCCAGAACGGTGCCAGCATCTTCATGCCCCAGCTGTGCTTCACAAGTCCCTTGACCAGACAGTCGAAATTATCGTAATTGTTTGCAATATAAATATACGGCTGCGTCACAAAAATCGGCAGGTGCCGTTTCATCTCAAAAACCGTATTCAGGTAGGCAGTATCATGGCTGCGCGCGATCGTCAACAGAATGTAGAGCACAATCAGCCCCGCCAGCGCAAAAACAACGTAGATCGGATTCAGCTGGTGTTCCATCTGCATGTAGGTAATCAATGCCAGCAGTACCGCAAACAGAAGCTGGGAGCGCGACACGCACAGAAGTGGAATCGCCACCGCCGCTGCATCCGCCAGAAGCATACACACCAGCCGTCCCCGGCTGCGACCGCCCTCGATGCAAAAATAGATCACAGAGAGCGCCGGAACCAGCACACAGGACACCGTCAGATAATGAAGCCCGGTCACATGGAAATAGGAATAGGCATGCGGAACTCCACGGAGCAGCAGCGGAATATAGCCCATATAGACCGCCTCGATCGCGAAGCAGCCTGCCGATACCGCCGCCAGCGCCACCGCGCAGAAAAAAACAGTTCCGGCATAGGATTCCAGCCCCCGGCGCTGCACCGCGCCGGAATGACCGCCCACACGGACGGACGCTTCGCCGGAAAATGCTTCCAGATAATAAAAAGCCAGATAAAAGCCCGCAAACGCCGCCAGAAGTCCCAGCCACGTTCCCGCACTCCATGCCTGACTTAAATAACTAAGCTTCATACACGCCAGTCCCTGTCCACCTACAAAGGAAAGAGCGAAAATCCCCCGCAGATGCAGAAGATTTCCACTCCGGATATAGTCTGACGCATACAGATACACCGCCGCCGCCAGAAGCCCTGCGCCGGATAAAAGATAATGGCGGCCAAGCGCCAGAAGCAGCGAAGCCGCATAGCAAACCAAATAAACGATCATAGTTTCATCCTATCTGTACGTCTGTACACATTCTTTTACCGCACCGGTTTTCCCTACTCGCCCAGCCCGTCATCAACTATTTTCAGCATCGCCGACAGAGCTTCCTCCTCGTCTTTTCCATCACAGATAAACTCGATCTCATCACCGCTCTTGATGCACGCCCCAAGCACGCTCAGGACACTCTTTGCATTGGACACGGTGCCACGGAACTGGAACTGGACAGAACAATCGAATTTTACCGCCTCATTACACAGGATTCCCGCCGGTCTCAAATGCAGACCAGTCGGGTTTTTTAATTTAATTTTTGCTTTTACCATTGTTTAACTTCTTTCTCCTCATTTGTGGATGGCATACCATGCTTTATGCAGCATTGCCGCTCTCTGCATCCACATTTTCTTTTGCCGAGCTTGCCCCGCTCTCCCGGTTGGAACTGCTCTGGCTGCCCGTGTCTCCACGGTCACTCTCGGTGCTTTCCGTCGTCTGGGCACTGGAGCTTCCATGTTCGCTGACCCGCACTGTCACAGCCGGCGCCGACAGCATCTTATACGCGTCCCCCAGCTGGAACTGCGCCGCTGCCGTGTGCTCGCCCAGTCCCATGCCTGATACATCGACCCGGATATTCATCTTCGCCGCCGACAGGCTGCTTAAATCCTCCTCAAGTCCCTGTACCTTGACTTCCATCTTCGTATCTTCGACGGTATAGCTGTAGCTGCTGTTCTTTCCGTTTAGAGTCACATCCTCCGGTTTGACCGTAAAGGTCTTCTCTATCAACTTCTCGACCTGTAGTGTCACGTTGATCGTCGTGCTATCCAGTCCCACGATCGTAAGCCCGGACGGCAGATAATCATCCAGATCGATCTCGCACTCCACATTCTTCGTCGCGCCCTGCACATTAAGGGACGGTCCCTGAATCGTGAGCGTGCTGACCGATGCCAGATCCGTCTTAAGCCCCGCCACAGACACCGACTTGATATCCGTCTTCGGACCCGTATAGCGGTATCCATCCGCCACTTCACCACTGACGTCAAAATCAAGCGGTACTTCTTTTACTTTCAGGATCTGCATCGTATAAGAGACATCTCCGCCAACCGTCTTGACAGAATCTCCCAAATCTGACAGCACATTTCCATTGGCGTCAAAATACTCCGGTGTTGCTGTTCCACCGACATCCGCCGCAGCACCGTCAATATTAAAACGGATACCCACGCTGCTGATCTGTCCGATCAGGGAGGTTGGTCCTTTAACCGTCACCTGGGATGGCACCATTGTCACCTCACCCGCCTCGTAACCCTCTGCCGCCTTGCCCTGAGGATACGCTTTCAGCGTAAATGCCTTGGTCTGCAGCGCCTCGGTCGTGATCTTGATGACCTCCGGGGACTTCACAACCGGCGTGGACTCCAGCAGTTCCTCATTGTTCACCACTTCCACTCGGATCGGGATCGCACCCGTCACATCATACATTTCCGATAAATCCGCATAGGCGTTGAAATCCGACGCCTTTACCTTATAATCATCCTTCGTCCGGATCTTGAAACTGATCACCGCCGTTTTTTTGCCTACCACATCATAGGCAAGATCCGCCTGCTCCAGCACCTGATCGTTCGTGATCGTAACCGGAACCTCCCTCGTCGATACCTTGATCGGGTTCGCCACATTCACGACCGCCAGCCACACAAAGAAAGCACAGAACAGGGCAATCAGCTTGATCGCAAGATTATTCGTCAGCTTTTCTTTCATTTCTGCGTCTTCCCTTCCATATTCTGAAACGACCTGTGTTTTCCGTTTCCCGTTTTACCAGAACTGACAATATATCTCTCAGTTCATCTCCATCCTTGACACTCTTAAGCCGTCCGGACACAGCCACCGACACACGCCCTGTCTCTTCCGATACAACCAGCGTCACGCTATCGGTCGCCTCACTGACTCCGACTGCCGCACGGTGTCTGGTTCCCAATGCCTTGCTGATATCCATATTGTCCGAGAGCGGCAGATAACAGGTCGCCGCCGTCACACGGTTACCGCGAATCACGACCGCGCCGTCGTGCAGCGGTGTGTTGTGCTCAAAAATATTGATCAGAAGCTGGCTCGTCACGATACCATCGACCTCGATGCCCGTCCGCTCGATCTCTCCGAGCGGCGTGCCCCTCTCGATGACGATCAGGGCGCCCGTCTTGACTTTTCCCATCTCAAAACAAGCACGCACCAGCTCTGCAATCGTCTTTTCGCTGAAATCCTCATTTTTCTTCGTATCATCCGTTGAAAACAGCGTCGTCAGCACGTTCTGGCTTCCGATCTGCTCCAGTGCTTTCCGCAGCTCCGGCTGGAAAATAACGATGATCGCCGTTACCGCAATGTACGACGTCTTTTCCAGAAGCCACAGAATCGTATCCAGTTCCAGGATCGCAGCTGCCAGAAAGAATGCAAGAATAAAAATAATACCCTTCAGAAGCGTCCACGCCCGCGTATTTTTGATCCAGATCAGCATTTCATATACCAGAATTGCTATAATCGCGATCTCTATTAAATTTTTAAAGGTTATCTTCGGTACGAACGAGATCCACGAATAAATCTCCGCCAGTATCTCTGCCATTCTTTTCCCTCCCTTTCGGGCTGCGTTTCTGTTACCAGTCACGTACATATGACCCGTCACGCATTTCTTTTAACAACAAGTTTCTTTTATAAATAGTCTATCTTCTCTTTACTTTATTGATTTCCTGTACTTTTACATCCGTCCTCGAGATCGCAATCTTTGGAACCGCTTTCACATAGTAATAATAATCGTCATCCTCAAACTGCGTGTACTCAGTCCGGCTGTAATCGACCGAAAAAACAAACAGCTGATAGATCAGCGATGCAATAACCGCACCAATCATTCCTACAATCAGCTCCGGCACGGACACTGGAACGCCAAAGCGGAAATCGCCGATAAACACAACCAGAATCTGTAAAATAAGGCCAGCTCCGATCGCGATCCCCCAGGAGTAGTTGATCGACAGTTTCTTGAGCACACAGACCGTCAGCGCCCCCAGGCAGCATGCCGCAATCATGACAAGCATCGCCGGGTTTGCCAGCAGGTTTTTGATGACCTGCGCCAGCATCTGCGTGATCTCAGTCTGCTCACTGCCTGCCAGGAAGCTTCCGTTCTGCTTCACATACAGAATCACGTAGTACAGAAAAATCCCGCAGCTCATCGGAATCACCGATACGAGGCTTCCAGTCAGTCCAAGAATCATCGGGACTGCAAACGGCACCTTCAGAAAAAACAAGATCGGCGTTACAATCAGGTACGCGCTGTCACCCGGCTGAAATCCGTAATACAGCAGCACCACGATCAGAAGGAACACCAAGGTAATGAGCGCCACTTCCATCGATGCTGCAAAGAGCTGTGCCAGCAAAAAAATCCCAATCAGAAACGCAATGGCTCCAAATGGGAGAAATGCACATATAATTCCCGCAAACAGCGGCACCAGACCGCCGCTCAGTTTCGGCATCAGTCCGATGTTCTGGTTAATCAGAAACACCGCCGCAAAGGCAGTTATAAAACGCAGGAATGCATTCACAAATGCACTGTATCTCGCATAGAAAGCCTTGAGTGCTTCTTTCCCTGCAAGGAGTCCTCTCATCTGCCTCTCCTCTCTCTCTCCATTTTTCTGGCGCGCCGGTGTATATCGTAGCGCTTATCCAGATGTTTCAGTTTCGCTATGTAGATCCGGTTCCTCTTTTCCTCGTACTCATACCGCCCGCCATACACGATGATCGTCAGCACGACATACAGAAAAAGCCCCCCGAGGTATAAAGCTCCTCCTCGAAAAGCCAGTCCCTTCAGTTCATCCATTCCTATCGAACTCAGAACTACTTCTACATTAAATAATATCCACATTCCAAAGAGAAGTATGCTGCACAATGTATAGCTTATAAATCCCCGGAGCAGATTGCGGCTGATATAGTCGCTTTTAAAATACTGATTGACTGTTTTCATCTGGGAAGCATGCTTCTTCTCAAACAGTGCCAGTTCGGTCATTAATTTTATCTTGTCTTCGTTGAGCATACATGGTTCCTTTTTTATATATGCCGCGGCTTCCGGTTCAATACGTCCCGTTTCTGAAACCGCTGCGCCAAAAACGCATTCTTCCATAAATTATAACATAACTTTTTTCTCTTGGCGAGGGGGCGGGGGGATTTTTCATAGGTTTTTCATAAATTTGTAAGGGATTGTCAGACATCAAAAAAGAGCTCTGCCGATCACACATTTTCGCATGATCGGCAGAGCGTATCAAGTCTGTTTCATAAGATGTAAAAACTATGCCTTTTTTGCTTCTTTTTATGTTATGATACTTTTATGATGATACCAGGGTCAAAAGGTCAGAAGTTCGACGCAAGCTTGCTTGCAGGAGAATTTTTGACCTTGGGACCCGCCAAAAACATGAGTAAGTAGCCATTTTTCAAAGAAAAATGAGCGAATTACGAATGTTTTTGAAGATTGCGGGAGCATATAGTGCGGAGCAATCTGGTATCAGAGGGGTCAAAATGCCTTTTGACCCCAACATCTTTATGATATTAGGATCAAAAGGTTCGAAACATGCGTAAGCAGCCTTTTCCCAGACAATCAGAAGAAAAGAGGGATTTTGTTTTGAAAATCGCGATTGTAGATGGTTTGTCCAGTGTATGGGTGCAATACCTCGCGCTCCCTTGCTTTGGCGTTTTATTTAAGCTGATAGTAGACGCCGAGATCGGAATGATTTTATTTCTATATTTATTTATCATCGATTATCTGTTGGTCGTGCGTGCCGCCGCTTTCTGCATCTGTCAGGCGCTCTTCGGCTACAACTTTTTCTCCTGTCAGACCGGGTGTTCCAGCTCTGAAAACACGCCGCCTTTCATCCGTCTCTCCGCGGTGCAGACGGGTACCTCCACCCTGTCCATCACCACGGACAACACCAGCGCATTCAGCCCTACCTGGATGAATGAAAAACTGGTATCGACCAAACCTGCTGGAAGCGGCATCGGAACCGAATCGATCCGCATGATCGCCGAACAGTACCACGGCGATGCACGGTTTGAATGGCGGGACGGCGTATTTTATGCTTCGGTATTGCTGAATCCGTAATGACACAAAAAGGGGATATCCAGTTTTTTCTGCTATCTCCCTACATAACCGGTTCCTGCAGCACGGTTCCCTCCGGGAATGCGGTACGGAACACGCGGCGCACCAGCGGACCTGCTACAATGAGCTGGAACGGAAGCGCCATGATGATGTTCTTCGGAATATTGGTCAGCCAGATGATGAGCAACTGGCTCCATGCGCCGGATTTCACGCAGGCTTCCAGACCGCCATATAAGGACATAACAAATACCATCGGAACGACCATGCAGCAGGAGATCGTGATTACTTTACGAAGTGTGCTGCTCTCCGGTGATACAAAGTAACGGAACGCAATTCCCTTCGCCGGACCGGACACGATGAACCAGTCAAACAGAAACGCATACACGAATGCAAACGGGAATCCGATCCATCCTTCGCGGATCGTTTCCAAGGATAAATGTCCCATATGAAGGGTTACATTGTACATACTCATCCAGAGTACCATCGTGAAACACATGATAACGGAATAGATAAAACTTTCTCTCTTATTTCTTGGCATTTTCATTCTCCTCCTATAAAATAATTGCTTCTATCCAGATGCAACGGCAAATCAGTCCGACACACCCACGCACAAGATGCTGTCCGTGATAAATTTCACAAAATAAAAGGCAGCAGAAATCGGAAACTCGTTTCGATCTCTACTGCTGTATGCAATCTCACTGCGTTTTTTCAAACTATATTCGATTTGGGTTACGGTTCGCTATTATAACGTCTTTTTTCCATTCGTGTAAGCACTTTTTTTATTTTTTCACAATTTCATCATATTGAACGATCAATTTTTTTATTTTTTATTCCGCTTATGCAACTTGACAAGAGCTGCTTTTTCAGCTCCCCTTTCATTTTTTCCGAATTTTTCCCTAAAAACAGGCAAATAGATATTGACAATACTGCCTTTATTCGATAGAATGTAATAGTATGTTTACATTGAACTGTCCGTGTCCAGGCTTTAATGCAAACCAAATACAAAATGAATTACGAATCAAAATAAAAGAATTTATGATGGAGGTACACTACATTGGCTAACATTAAATCCGCAAAAAAAAGAATCTTAGTTGCAGAGACAAGAGCTGCAAGAAACAAGGCTATCAGATCCAAAGTTAAAACTGCTGTTAAGAAAGTAGAAGCTGCTGTTGCTGCAAAAGATAAGGTTGCTGCACAGGCTGCATTATTAGCTGCTACCAGCGAGATCGACAAGGCTACTTCCAAGGGCGTATACCACAAGAATACAGCTTCCCGCAAAGTATCCCGTCTTTCCAAGGCTGTAAATACTCTGGCTTAATTATCCAGAGCGGATCTTTCGAATTATATATTAAAAATTAACCCAAATTAAAAAACCATTATTCTGTGGGTGTGACAGAATAATGGTTTTTTGTTGCTTCTTTTCCAGCCGGGTCCGGCCGAAGAACCGCTGATTCTGATGCTGGCACTGCCCTTTAGAATCAGCGCACGGAACTTCTGGGCTGACTGATCAGCAGCTCCACCGCCAGCCGGTCGCCCATCCGCCCGGTCTTGACTGCCTCCTCGGCATCCACGCAGGTCTGCACATAGGAAATGAGCTGTTCTTTCGTAAATGCCGCCGCCTGGCTGCTGAGCTTTCCGGCTACGAACGGAGGTACTTTCAATTTCGAGGCAACCGTCCCCCGGTCTGCGCCGGACGCCTGCAATTCTCGCACCAGCAAAAGCTGGTTAAACTGTCTGGCAATCAGGAACAGGATCCGCATCGGCGGCTCCCTGAGTGTCAGCAGGTCTTCGTACAGATCCATCGCCCGCTTCGTCTTTCCCGCCGTGATCGCCGCTACCATGTCGAAGATCTTGTTCGTGATCTGCACGGTCGTGATGACTTTCACATCCTCTGCCGTCACTACCTCACTGCCCATCGTGTAGGAAATGAGTTTTTCCAGCTCCATCCGGATGTTTTCCATATCATCGCCGACGCGCTCCAAAAAGAGATTCATCGTGGACGGCGTGATCTTCCGCCCATTCTGCGCCAGGATCGTCGCCGCCCATCTGGCGAGCTGCGCGCTGTCCTGCCGCTTCATCTCCGCAATGTGACCCAGATCCTTGACCTTTTTGTAGAGTTTGTTTCTCTTATCGACCGCCTCCTCCACAAATACGATGCAGGTCGTGTCCGGCATCATCGGCAGATACTCCGCCAGCGCCTCCGAAGAAGTCTTGAAAAATCCGCTGTCCTCGATCAGAATCAGACGCCGCTCGCTGAAAAATGGCATCGTGTCCGCCAGACTGATCAGCTCGTTCACATCCAGCCCTTTTCCCTCGAAATAATTGTAGTTCATCGTATCATCGCCCGAGATCGCCGCCCGCAGCTTCTTTTTATAACTCTGCTTCAAAAACGCCTCTTCGCCGTATAGCAGATAAACCGGCTTAAATGTGCCATTTTTGATGTCTTCATTGATCGTCTGCATTAACTCCGTCCCCGCCTCCTGGTTCTATTCGATAAAAACAGATCCATTTTTTCGAATGACTGTCCATCCGGTTACTTTCCTGTCTATTTTTTCACTTCCTACTATTATAAACATTTTTCTAAAATGTTGTCTACTGTAAACCCATAAAAAGAATAAAACAGCAGCTCCTTTTGTTGCTTGAAATTTTTCCTTGGTTCACTTTCAGTCAAAACCTACATTACCATCCCCAGCAAAAGATAGACCGCATACGCTACAATCCACGCAATCACGCACTGCGCCACCACGACAAAGCAAGCCCATTTTCCGCCCAGTTCGCGTCTGACCGATGAAATCGCTGCCACGCACGGCGTATAGAGCAGGCAGAAAACCAGCAGACTGACCGCTGAAAGAGGGGTCAGAATGTCACGCAGGCTCTGAGTCGTCCCGAACAGAACCGACAGCGTTGATACAACACTCTCTTTTGCCATAAATCCGGTCAGAAGTGCCGTGCAGACACGCCAGTCGCCTAATCCCATCGGCGCAAACAGTGGTGCAATCACACCAGAAATAACCGCCAGAAGACTCTGCTGGGAATTGGACACAACATTCAGGTGCAGATCAAATGTCTGAAGGAACCAGATTAAAATCGTCGCCACAAAAATAACTGTGAATGCTTTCTGCAGGAAATCCCTTGCCTTTTCCCAGAGAAGCTGGGCGACATTGCGCGCCCCCGGCATCCGGTAGTTCGGAAGCTCCATGACGAACGGAACGGCTTCACCCTTAAATAAAGTTGTTTTAAGAAGCATTGCCATCAAAATTCCCATCAGGATTCCCAACAGATAAAGTGCAATCATAACAATCGCCCCATGATGCGGGAAAAAGACAGCGGTAAAAAACGCATAAATCGAAATCTTGGCGGAACAGCTCATAAACGGAGTCAACAGGATCGTCATTTTTCGATCCCGCTCCGAAGAAAGCGTCCGGCTTGCCATGACTCCTGGTACCGTGCAGCCAAAGCCAATCAGCATCGGCACGATGCTCCGTCCGGAAAGACCGATCTTTCGAAGCAGTTTATCCATCACAAACGCCACACGTGCCATATAACCGCTGTCCTCTAAAAGCGACAGGAAGAAAAACAGCGTCACAATGATCGGCAGAAAGCTCAAAACACTTCCGACACCATTGCACACACCATCGATCAGCAGGGAATGGAGCACCGGATTGATACCTGCCGCTGTCAGCGCTGCGTCTGCCCGCTCTGTCAGCCATCCAATCACCAGTTCCAGACCATCTGAAAGGACCGCGCCAATCACATTAAATGTCAGCCAGAATACCAGACCCATGATTGCAATAAATGCCGGAATCGCCGTGTAGGTTCCAGTAAGAAGACGGTCAATCTTCACACTTCGCTGGTGTTCCCGGCTTTCCCTCGGTTTGACGACTGTCTGCCTGCAGACTTTTTCGATAAAACCAAACCGCATATCCGCAATCGCAGCTGCCCGATCCAGCCCGCGTTCCTTCTCCATCTGGCAGATAATATGTTCCAGCGTCTCTTTTTCATTCGTGTCCAGATTCAGACGCGCCTCAATCTCCTCATCGCCTTCTGCCAGCTTCGATGCAGCAAAGCGCACCGGAATACCCGCATTCTGCGCGTGATCTTCGATCAGATGCATAATACCATGCAGGCAGCGGTGCACCGCGCCACCGTGATAATCCGCATCACAGAAATCCTGCCGTCCCGGTTTCTCCTGAAAATGCGTTACATGAAGCGCATGATCGATCAGCTCTCCGATTCCTTCATTCTTTGCCGCTGAGATCGGGATAACCGGAATCCCCAGTTCTTCCTCCAGTTCGTTGACACGGACAGAACCGCCGTTCTGGCGCACCTCGTCCATCATATTAAGCGCCAGAACCATCGGAATATCCAGTTCCAGAAGCTGCATGGTCAGATACAGGTTGCGCTCAATGTTTGTCGCATCCACGATATTGATGATTCCCTTCGGGTGCTCCTGCAAAATAAACTGACGCGTCACCAGCTCCTCATTCGAATATGGCGATAAGGAATAGATTCCTGGCAGGTCGGTCACTTTCGTATTTTCATGTCCGCGGATCGTGCCATCCTTCCGGTCCACCGTCACACCCGGGAAATTCCCCACATGCTGATTTGATCCGGTCAGCTGGTTAAAAAGCGTCGTTTTGCCACAGTTCTGATTACCTGCCAGGGCAAACGTCAGAACGGTGCCATCCGGCAATGGGTGTTCCTCCGCCTTTGTATGGTATTTTCCACCTTCTCCGAGTCCAGGGTGATCGATCGCGCGCGCCATCGGAATCCCATGTTCCTTTTTGTCCGCTGCTTCGGTTCCTGCCTCGCGTACATTCTCAATCTCTATCTTCTCTGCATCCGCCAGGCGCAACGTCAGTTCATAGCTATGAATCCGCACCTCAACCGGATCGCCCATCGGCGCATATTTTACCATCGTAACCGATGCAGTCGGAATCAATCCCATATCCAGAAAATGATGCCGCAGTGCACCTTCTCCGCCAACTGTCCGAACGGTTGCAGTTTTTCCTATTGGTAAATCCTTTAATGTCATTCTCTGCCTCCATCTCTCTTCATTAGTCAAACTCATTGTATGTCATCAGACTTCTACATCCGCCTGATTTTGAAGCAAAGCATAGAGAGAAAAATACTATTGAAACTTTTTCTCAATTATGTTTCCAGATAAGTCTATTGTACTTTAGGGAATTTGTCAATCGTTGGAATCTTTAAGAATCTACCAATCAGAAAAAAAATAGAAAAGATAAAAGAAAAACAGCAAGGATGAATCATCCTCACTGTCTCAAAATAGCTGGGCTACAAGGATTCGAACCTTGAAAATGACGGAGTCAGAGTCCGTTGCCTTACCATTTGGCGATAGCCCAATCTTTTATTTCATAGCTGTCTCAGCCACATTTATTATTATATCATAAATTTTTGTTTCGTCAAGTATTTTTTTCAAACACTTATGTTTTTTTGAACAATTATAATTATTTACCAGTTCGAAACATTTTACAGTCTCGTAATGCCCCGGATATTTTTCCGTCACGAGGCTTCCTGCAAATAATTCTAATGATTCTTAAAATTCCTGCTGCCCGAATCCAACTTCTGGTAACTCCAGACATATCATGGTTCAGGCAGCAGGAATCATATATCCTCATACACTCCGCTTTAATTAGCTGACTCCGCATCTGTCTTCGTTTCTTTTTCCGTCGGCTTTGTCTCCATCTGACTGTACTCTGTCTCCGAGTGCGTGCTCTCTTTTACTGCTTCTGTCAGTGTCTCCGGCGCGCGGGATGTCTCGGACGGCTTTGTCTCCACTGTCTCATCATCCGCATCGTCGTCATCCTCATCAATCAGATCATCCGCAATATCCGGCGTCTCGAAATAGCCTTTTACCGTACCAAAGGAGCCGCCGTCCCGCACTGCCACTCCGCCGAGCGTAAACGTGCACTCCGTATTGGCTGGAAGCCCTTTGACGTGAATCTCACAGGAGGTTCCGCCTGTGTCCGTGATTCTCGCCGAATAGCTCTGACCGTCCGGATCTACCACCGACACGGTCGGATTTTTCCATTTAACCTTTTCCTTAAAAACGATGTTCAGCGAACCGCTCTCGTAATCTACATAGTCAATCTTCGCTTTCTTGCCTCCCGAATCGACTTCTTCCTCGTCCTCATCTGCTGCGGCGGTTGTCTCCACCGGGCGTACTGCAGTCGATGGCTGTTCTGCCGGCGTCGGTTCATTTTCCGGCTGACCGGTGCTTTCCACGGTCGTCTCCGCTAAGGTTTCTTCCTCGGTCTGCGGCAATGTCACCTCACGAACCAGAGCCGCATCCGTCTCAATGGTGCTGTCCGTCTTCGAATAACCTACCGTATAAGCACGCTCCGCGATCTCCCGCGCAATCTCTTCCATCGTCATACCGGCGAATTTTTTCATATCATTTTCAGCCAGGTCGTTATCCCGGATCAGCTCCTGCAAAAAATACGCTTTTCCATAAGAAATATTGTATTTCTCCGCCAGATCCTGAATCTCCCCGGTTACCTTCATCCGCTGGTCATAAACAACCGCCTGTACCGCGTGTTCCTGCAAGGAAGACTCTACATCCCCTACGACATCCTGACGCAATGATGACGCCTTTTTCTCATTCTCATTTGACACGGTAACCAGAATCGCATTGTCCAGTTCATTCAGATAACCATTCCGGACCATCGAACCGATCAATGCGTTGACCGCAATATCAAGGTCTACATTTTTCAAATTCATATCATCCAGGATCGTCTCCGCATCCTCATTGAGCGGATTCGCCTGCAATACTTTCTCATTCCGGTTGACGGAAAGTTCAATACTCGGATTGACATCGATGCCAATCACCGAATCGACACGGTGATTCTGGTAAAATGAAACCCCGCCTCCTAACACAGCCACACACAGACAGGCTGCTGCTGCCATCGCCACGGTCCGCATCCGGCGGTACATCCGTACACGTCTGGATGGTTTTACATAGATCTCCTGTGGCGTCGAGAGATCGATTTTATCAAATACGTTGGGAGTCAGGGCGTCCATCGCCGACCGCAGATGTGACTCAATCTCATCCTGTTCCCACGCTGTTTCAGAGTGATCGGTCAATGTACTCCCTCCTCTCTCAGGTGTTTTTTCAGTTTTTTCATAGCACGGTTGTACTTGGAAAGCACCGTTGCCAGCGGCATCTCCAAATCTGCCGCGATCTCACGATGTTTTAACCCCGCTGATGTCCGCAGAAGTACAATCTGCCGTTCTTCTTCATTTAATATTTTGAGTGCTGCGTGTAATACCATCTTATCCGCAGCATCCTCTATCTGGGGACAGAATTCCCCTGTCTCCATCTCAGAAAGATCCGAAAGCCCGATATCCGCTTCATGCTTCTGGTCACGGAAACGCATATAGCAAAGATTTCTAGCGATCGTAAACATCCACGCCAGCGGTTTGCCCTGCGACTGATAGCTTCCAGCAGAAGTCCAGACCTTTAAATAAAGCTCCTGCATGACCTCCTCAGAGTCCTGCGGATTCCGCAAAATCGACAGAATAAAACCGTATATAGTTTTATCCGTATTCTGATAAAGCTGCTGAAACGCCGCCTTATCTCCCTCTGCCACTCGCAAAAGCAGCTTTTCATCGCTCATCTTATCATAGGCGACCGGCTCTTCCATGGTCGTTAAAAGCCCCATCAAAAACATGGACGAAATTTCCTTTCTATATAACTTAATGCAGATAAACCAGTTCTTATTGCATTTGTTATGAATTTTTTCTGATTCCTATCCAGCTCCTCACAGCAGCTGGCAAAAATCAATGCAGCTTTATTCATACTCGACCCGTTCCAGAAAAAGCCCCTCCGGCGGCGCCGTAAAGCCCGCCAACGCTCGGTCACAGGAAAAAAGCGTCTCCGCCACCGATTCCGGTGTCCGCTTATGAAGTCCTACCTCTATCAGTGTTCCGGTCAGGATTCTTACCATATTATATAGGAAGCCATTGCCACGAAAATGTAGTTCGCACACACTTTCCCGCATGGCAATCTCGATGGCAGTGAGATTCCGCACCGTCGATTTTTTCATCCGTTTCAACGAGCAGAATGCTTTAAAATCGTGCTCACCTGTCAGATACGCAGCCGCCCGCCTCATGGCCGCTATGTCCAGAGGTTCCCCCAGACCGTACACATATCGGCGCTCAAATACATTTTTCTTCGCTGCCGTCTCAATCCGGTAGCAGTAGGTCTTGGAAACGGCATTTAGACGGCTGTGAAAACGCATTCCTGCCTCCTGCGCCGATAAGACAGCGATATCATCTGGAAGATAGCGGTTCATATACGCCTTTATCTCCTCTGCACTCATTTCATCACAGGATGACGGCAGATGAAAATTTGCCGTCTGCCCCCAGGCATGGACACCTGCATCGGTCCGCCCGGAACCGTGTACTTCAACCGGCTGACCTGCCATTTTTTCAAGAATCTGTTCTAGTTTTCCCTGAATTGTCTTGTCTGTATTTCCCTGTTTCTGCCACCCGTCATAGCGGCTTCCGTCATACTGCAGGGTGATTTTTATATTTCGATCCGGCATATTTTTTCTCCATGTGTTATCCATTTTCATTCTTTTTTATTCGTAAATATATCTGTCCCGCCGCCAGATACAGCAACGTTCCGGTCAGCGCTCCTGCCATATCCAGCCACACATCGCTGATCTGACCAGAACGCCCCTCGGTAAACAGCTGAATCGTCTCATCCAGAAATGGAACCGCAAATATAGCGATGCGGTGGATTTCCAGCCATACAGACCCGCACGGTGCCATCGCACGCATTCTCCCAGTCCTATCTTTCCCATCAGCCGGATCCTCTGTCCACATTTCTTCCAAAATAGCTCCGTTCACACGCACACAGAGAGCACTCTGCCGCAGCAAAATCCCCAATCCTGTATACTCAATAAAATGAGCACATTTGCGCACAATATGCTCGGTCAGCCATGGTACGGCTATTCCGGTATCTGCTGCCAGCTTCTGCAAAAGCCGGAGAACCCGTCCGCTCTCCGCCGATGACTGCACTGCCGGGCGCATGGAATTGGAGTAGATAAATAAAATGTATAATATTAAGATCACATGCCAGATCCATGCCATTCCCAGTGCTTTCTGTTTTTCCCGGATATTTTTTCCTGTATTCATCTATCAATCCCTGTATTCGCTTGACTCTTCTATGCGCTTACGCCTTTACTGCTCTGATTTTAAGATTCCGCTCGCGTCAATCCGCTGTACCGCCAGCGCGATCGCATCTTCATCCTGCACCAGCGCCATCCGCACATGTCCTTCTCCCGATGGACCAAACGCACTTCCCGGTGTCACCAGAACTCCTGTTTTTTCAAATAACGTTTTTACAAATTCCATCGAATCGCTAAATCCAGCCGGAATCGGTGCCCAGACAAACATCGTTCCCTCCGGTTTCTCCATCTTCCATCCGATCGATGCAAGACCATCACACAGACAGTCACGCCGTCTCTCATAAGCAGCTCTGGTCGAAGCCACACAGCTCTGGTCACCGGTAATCGCCGCGATCGCTGCCTTCTGGATCGGCAGGAACATACCGTAATCCATATTGGATTTCAACGTTTTCAGATGACTGACCACTTCCTCATTTCCCACACAGAAGCCGACGCGCGCGCCCGCCAATCCGTACGTTTTTGACAGCGAATTAAACTCCACGCCGACCTCGCGTGCGCCCGGAAAACGCAGGAAACTTCCGCAGGTTCTTCCGTCAAACACAAGCTCACTGTAGGCGTTGTCGTGAAGAACGATAATATCATATTTCTTTGCAAATGCAATCAATTCCTCATAGAAACTGTCTGGAGCCAGCACCGCCGTCGGATTGTTCGGGTAGGAAACAATCATAAATTTCGCTTTCTGAGCGACTTCCTCCGGAATTTCCTTCAAATCAATGATGTAGTGATTTTCTTCGCGCTGCGGCATATAGTAAAGCTCTGCCCCCGCCAAAGACGGACCATCCGCAAACACCGGATAACACGGATCCGGTACCAAAACCACATCGCCCTCGTCCACGATCGAAAGTGCGATGTGCGCCAGTCCCTCCTGGGAACCGAGCAAAGAGCAAATCTCTGTCTCCGGGTTCAGCTCCACTCCATAGCGGCGCGCATACCAGTCGGACACTGCCTCCAGAAGTGCCTGCTGATCCTGAATTGCATACAGGTAATTTTCCGGTACCAGACAGGCTTCGCTGAGCGCCTTTAAAATATGCGGTGCGGGGGCAATATTCGGTGCGCCGATGCTCAGATCAACGATCATCTCCCCCTCCGCCAGTTTTTTCTTCTTCATCTGCGCCAGCATGGAGAACACGCCCTCGCCAAACCGGTCCATTCTATTTGCAAATTTCATCTTGTGTTGTCCTTTCTTGAAAGAAATCTCCGATTTTCTTTCCTTTTCTATTTCTATTTTTATCTCTATGAATCCTCTTTAAAACTCTAATAATTCCCATCCGCCCGATCACTCTGTCAAATGACTTATTCAACCAGTTCCACCAAATCACATCGAACTGCCCTCGCTGAATCTTATCAATCCAGCTTTGCATCATCAGGCTATATAAGTATTAATTATAGTACATGGATATGGGAAAGTAAAGGGAGGATAACAGCTCTCGCCAGCTATTATAACTTTTCAAAAATGTTGTAAAAACAACGGACTTTTCTATGCCGGACGATTATACTTATCATGTACTTAAGAAAACAAAAAATCAAAATAGATGTTCTGACATATCTCATCCTTTCATGTATGAAGATCGGTCAGATGCACATGAATAAGAAAGACGAGGAATTTATATGGTACGAAGAATTGTAGAAATTGATCAGAAAAAATGCAACGGCTGCGGTCTCTGCGCTTCCGCCTGTCATGAGGGCGCGATCGGCATGGTGGACGGTAAAGCAACCCTTTTAAAAGATGATTACTGTGACGGCCTGGGCGACTGTCTGCCAGCCTGTCCGACTGGCGCGATCTCCTTTGTCGAGCGCGAGGCGGCGGCTTACGATGAGGCGGCAGTCCAGGTCCACATGGCAGCACGCAAAGCAAAGCAGGTATTAGAGTCAAACGCAGCGGCAAACACATCCGCACGTTCCGAAGCAAAACCGGCGACACCGGCATTTGGCGGATGTCCTGGATCCATGAGCCGTTTCCTGAAACGTCCTGACACAGCTGCTTCCCATGCATCCTCAGCAGCCACATCCACAGGCGGTCCTAGCAGCGCTGCTTGTGACCATTCAGAAAACACCCCAATAAGCGCTCTGTCCAACTGGCCGGTTCAGATCAAATTAGCCCCGATCCGCGCCCCGTATTTCGACGGTGCCAAACTTTTGGTCGCTGCCGACTGTACCGCTTACGCATACAGCCGCTTCCATCAGGACTTTATTCATGGTAAAATAACTTTGATCGGATGTCCAAAGCTTGACAGCATCGACTACTCCGAAAAGCTGACCGAAATCATCCGCAGCAACGACATCAAGAGCGTGACCGTTGTCCGCATGGAGGTTCCATGCTGCGGAGGCATTGAACAGGCAGTTAAAAATGCCTTGCAGGCAAGCGGAAAATTCATTCCATGGCAGGTAACAACCATTTCGATCGATGGGCGGATTTTAGATTAATATCTGCCATTTCCCCGATTGACCTACCCAACCATTTCGTGCAGGTTCCGCTCTCCATACACACCTGCCGAATGGACTCAATCAGACTCAAAAGAATACGAAAATTTATATATCTAAACGAGATTTTATTAAGGAGGTTCATTATGGAATACCCATACATCAAAAACATTACTCACGAAAAAGTGCAGTCTTTAGCCGGCCTGGTAAACGCAGAAGACGGTCAGATCGTCAGCAAGACTCTGGCACAGAACGAAGCTGTCAGCGTTACTCTGTTTGCATTTGCAAAAGGCGAAGAAATCTCCACCCATGATTCCACCGGAGATGCGATGGTGACCGTTCTGGAAGGCACCGGCCGCTTCACGGTCGATGGCGTCGAGCACCTGGTTCACGCAGGCGAAGTTCTCGTCATGCCGGCGAAAAAGCCGCACGCCGTTTATGCACCGGAAGCATTTAAATGGATGTTGACGGTTGTTTTCCCATTTAAATAAAGACTGCGCTCAAACTCTTTTTACCATGCAGCCCGACTGATAGCAGCCCTTATCCATTTATTCCAAAACAGGCATAACGCAGGAATCCATGCATGATTTTCATCCTTTTCTCTGCGATATGCCTGTTTTTCATTTTATAAGCACATGGTTGTGTTCATTTTTCCAGTTAATCTCCCTTCAACAGATATGAACAGCAGCTTCCAGCTTTCATTATTCCACATACTCATGCGTCTCCACCCACTGCAGCAGCTTTTCAATCGCCGGATTCGGGTTGCTCTGACGCCATGCGATCTCAAAATCAAGTTCTTCCGGGCTGCCGTCCGCGCGGAGAAGCGGAACCACTACCAGATTCCGCGCATTCCGATAATGGCGGACGGCATATTCCGGGAGAATCGCCACGCCAAATCCCGCTGACACCTCCAGAAGCACCGTCTGTACCTCCCGTTCACGCGCCACGATATTCGGTATAAAACCGCCCTTATTGTAACAAATCAATACTTCCTCCGCCTCATCGTTGGAACGCCCCTGCGGCTGCATGATGATAAAGTCTTCCCGCGCCAGATCACGGTACATCAGATGGCTCTCTCCCGCCAGCGTATGCCCCGGATAAAGAACCGCCATCATCGGAAATCGTTTGAGGAACCGGTGCTTTAAATCCTCGTAATTCTGCGTGTACAGAGACAGATTAAACGCAAGATCGCAGGTTCCATTATCTAACAGCTCATAGAGCGCGCTCATATTTTCCCGCAGCAGATGAATCGAAATATTCGGGTACGCCTCATGAAAACTTCTGAGCGTCTCCGAAAAACGGCTCTGCTCATATCCCCGGATAAATCCGATCGTCAGCTCCCCAGCTACGCCTTCCGCTGCCGTCCGCGCGAGCTTCGCCGCCTCCTCGGCGCGGACCAGAACCGCCCGCGCCTCGTTCAGATATACCTTTCCCGCCGCCGTCAGCTCGACATGGTGCTTGTCCCGCACAAAAAGCGGCACCCCGATCTTCTCCTCCAACGACTGAATCTGCAGCGTCATCGCTGTCTGCGAAATAAAACATTTTTTCGCCGCCCGCGTAAAATTCAGCTGCTCCGCCGCCGCCACAAAATATTCCATTTGTTTTAAATTCATCTCATTTCCCCATTTCTATATCCTATATGTAATCGCGTCTTTTCGATCGAGCAAAAAAATGAATCATGCCGCCCAATTTACGGGCTTTCGATCTGGCTTTTCCTGTTTTGTTATAAGTTTCCCTTATTATAATATCTGTTCTTTCTATTGGCAAGTTTTTCATTCATCCTTTATAATTTTTAATAGTCAACAAAAGAAAGTGAGTGAAAGGTATGAAACAATTCAAAAATTTCTACGAAGGCACATACGCCAAGTACATTCTGCCGGGCGTCCTGTTGCAATCGGTTCTGATTGGCGGCGGCTATGCAACCGGACGTGAGATTTATTCTTACGGTGCGAAATTCGGAGCGATGGGCTGGATCTCCGGACTGACGATCGGCATCGGTTTTGCCCTGTTTGCCTTCCTGACCTTTGAGATCTGCCGGATCTACAAGGTTTACGATTATAAAAACTATATCAAGCAGGTCATTGGACCGCTCTGGCCGATGATGGATATTTTAACTGTCCTCATCGCGATTCTGCTGATTGCCGTTATGGCAGCCGCAACTGGAAGTATTTTCGAGCAGGTCGGACTTCCGAATATTCTCGGCTCCGTTGTGATCGTTCTGATCTGCGGACTCCTGAACTTTAAGGGTTCCAAGGTGATCGAGAAATTTGAATCGATCGGTACTATTTTACTGTACGGCGGCTATATTCTGTTTACAATTCTGGTACTCGTCAACAAGGGCGGCAACATTTCCCATGTATTCAGCACGATGGACACCAGCACCTACGACGGCTCTGTCACTGTTCCGCTGTGCATTTACACCGGTATCCTGTATGTTGCCTACAACATCAATTCCATCCCGATGGGCATGTTCTCCCTGACACGCCAGACCAAACGGAAAGAAACCTTTATTTCCGGTCTGATCGCCGGTCTTCTGATGGTTATTCCGTGGTTTTTGTCTTACTTTGCGATGATGTGCTTCTACGGTGACACCTCCATCGTCGGCGCGGATGTCACAACCCCGTGGATGGAAATGATCAAGGCAGTCAACGGCGGACCGGCACTGATGGCACTGTTCAGTCTCGTTATGGGCTGGACGCTGGTTGAGACGGCAACTGGCTGCATCCACATGATCATCGACCGTTTCGACGTTGCCATGGAGGAAAAGGGCGCTGCCAAGCTGTCCGATACAAACCGCGGTATGATTACGGTCATCACGCTGATCGCTGCACTCGTATTATCCCGCGTCGGCGTTGTCACCTTGATCGAGCAGGGCTATTCGTACCTGTCTTACGGATTTATCCTCTTCTACCTGCTGCCGACGCTGCTGGTAGGCGGATATAAGATTATTAAACATAAAGACAAATAAATATGTAATGATAAGAACACATCCGCCTGTGGGAGATTTCATCTTATAGGCGGATGTGGTATAATGTAAACACTTGACGAGGTATTTTCGAATCAACATAGAAAGGAAGTATATGCAATGAAATATGTCGGATATTACAATGGAGAAATCGGCCCCCTCGAGGAAATGAAAATCCCGATGTTGGACCGCGCCGTTTATTTTGGAGATGGCTGCTACGATGCCACCACCTTTGCAAACAACAACATTTTTGCCGCAGACGACCACCTCGACCGTTTCTACAACAGCTGCAAGCTGCTGGAAATCCCGTTTGAAATGTCGCGTGAAGAACTGCGTGCCGAGCTGCAGAAATGCATCGATGCCAATGAGATTGACCACGGTATGCTGTACTGGCAGTGTTCCCGCGGAACTACCTATCGTGGACATCAGTTTCCACCTGCTTCCGTAAAACCAAATCTGATGATTTTTACTGTTCCGTGCGACCTGATTCCATTTGATAAGACTTTCCGCCTGATCTCGATGGAGGACACCCGTTTCCTGCACTGCAACATCAAGACGCTGAACCTGATTCCAAGTGTCATCGCTTACCAGCGCTGCATCGAACAGGGCTGCCAGGAAACGGTCTTCCACCGCGGCGAACGCGTCACCGAATGCGCCCACAGCAATATCTTAATCATCAAGGACGGCGTTCTCCGCACCCCACCGAGAGATAATCTGATTCTTCCGGGCATCACGTTAAAACATCTGCTGATGTTAGCTGAGAAAAACGGCATCCCGACCAGCGAGGCACCATTTACCATGCAGGAACTGGCAGACGCCGACGAAATCATTGTCAGCAGCTCCGGCGGGCTCTGCATCCAGGCCGTTGAACTCGATGGAAAACCAATCGGAGGAAAAGATCCGAAGACGCTGAAGACTTTGCAGGATGCTTATGCGGAGTTTTATGCGGAAGATACGAAGGTACGGTAAAAATCCATAAATTTGCCAAGAGCTGTCACTCAAAACGTGGCAGCTCTTTTTCGCTTGCGACATGTTTCTGCTTCGCACAAGTGCGCATCCTCGCGGAGCATTTTTTGTTTCACAGGACGCAATTTCCTATGAAATAAAATAAGGGATCCCTGTATTTACAAGGATCCCCAGGACGCGGAGACGGAGAGATTCGAACCCTCGTGCCGGGATGAACCGACAAACGCATTTCGAGTGCGCCGCGTTACGACCGCTTCGCTACGTCTCCAGATATTAGGTGTTTCTCTTCGAAACACCTATACTATTATACATGATATTTTGACTTTTGTCATCTGTTTTTTTCACTATTTACTGATAATACGCATCAATTCCGTTCGCAATTCCCCCGGCAATCAATTCCTGATAATCATCCCGTGCCATCTTCTGATCTTCTTCCGGGTTGCTCATAAAGCCCATCTCGACAATGGAAACCGGTATCTTACACCAGTTGATGCCGCTCATGCTGTCTGTCTCCTGCACACCGCGGTTCTTGAAGCCGGTTGCCGCGCAGACAGAGTCCGTGATCTTCTTGGAAAGAGAATAGCTTGCCGCGTGAAGCCCGCCGTTGTACGGGTTGGACGCCGTCTGGCACATGGAAAGAGTACCGTTGACCGTCGTGTTATCCAACGAATTACCGTGAATCCGGACGAAAATGGAGGCGCCGCTCTTGTTGGCGATCTCCGCTCTCTCCGCATTGCTTAAGTTGACATCGTTGGACTCGCGGATCATGACGACCTGATAGCCTCTCTCTTCCAAAATCCGTTTTAACTTCTTCGAAACTGATAAAGTCAGCTCATATTCCGGCAGCTTCGTCGATATGCCCTCGGTGCCGGAAGCCACCTTCGCCTTCATGGTTGAGGAGCCCGGTCCGACTGGTTCTTTGTCCGGATTGCCCTTTGCCTGATGTCCCGCGTCGATCGCTACGATACGTCCATTGGACACCGGTGCACCCTGTGCATCCGCTTCTGCCCCCTGCGCTGTGACCGTCGCTTCCTCACTGCCCGGCTCGGTCGTCGTCAAGTATTCGGAACGGATAAAACAGCTCTTGTCCTTATAAAGCACCTCGCTCCAGCCGTCTCCGATACCGACGCGCTGCACGCTGTCGCCCTGATTCAGCTGTGTCACAATCTCATACTCCGTTCCACAGCCCGAACGCACGTTGAGCAGGTTCTCAGTCGCATACACTGTCTCGTCGACACTCCGGAAGCCGCTCGCCGTCGTTTTGTCACTCTCCAGCTCGCTCTGATCCGCAACCGCCGCTGCATCCGCCTCCTGAATGCCCTGTGCATCTTCCAGCTCCAGACTTTGCTTTGCCGCATTCGGCACCTGTTTCTTCGCTGTCTGTTCCGCCGGTTCTGTCTCAGCAGCCGCCATCTGCACCTGCTTCTGTGCCTGATTCGGAAGGGTAAATCCCGCATGGCTTACGCCAATGGAACCCGCCGCGACCACAATCGCGGTCACCGCCGCCCAGAAACGTTTCCGGTAATCCGGTGTGCCTGGCTTTCTTTTTCTGCTTTCTCCTCTTGCCATTTATAAAAAACTCCAATCTTACAGAAGATTCTAACCTCTCCATGATCCGCGCATTCACTGTTTCCAATCAATCGCATCGCAGCACAACTTTGATGCCGACAGAGATTTCAGCCCAATTAAAATCTTCTTTCATTTCTAAATTATTCGATCGTACCGCCGCCTACGACATATTCGCCGTCATAAAAAACGACTGCCTGTCCCGGCGTCGCCGCTCTCTGCGGCTCATCAAATACGCATTCCACCCGATCTTCGCCAATCTTGCGGATCGTACAGGATGCCCCTTTGTGGCTGTAACGAATCTTCGCACTGACGCGCATCTCCTGATCGCCCAGATCCTCAATCGCCATCCAGTTGAGGTTCCGGCAGGTCAGGCGGTTAGAAAAGACGTCCTCATTTTCCCCGATCACAACCTCGTTCGTCTCCGGACGGATCTCCGTCACGAACACCGGATGACCAAGTGCCAGATTTAAGCCCTTTCTCTGTCCCACTGTATAATGGGTAATTCCTTTATGATGACCTAAAATATTGCCGTACTTATCTACAAAATTGCCTTCGTCAATCCGGCAATCACTATTTTCCTCGATAAATTTTGCATAATCGTTGTCCGGCACGAAACAGATCTCCTGACTGTCCGGCTTGTGTGCCACCGGAAGTCCAATCTCCTCCGCCATCTCTCGAATCTTGTCTTTCGTATATTCGCCGACCGGCATCAAAGTGTGTGCAAGCTGATGCTGGGTCAGGTTATAAAGCGCGTAGGTCTGATCCTTCGCCGCCGTCGCAGACTTGCAGATCGCATAGCGGCCATTCGGCAGCTTCCTCACGCGCGCATAATGTCCCGTTGCAATATAATCAGCCCCAATTTCCAGACTTCTCTGCAAAAGGGACTCCCATTTTACATATCGGTTACAGGCAATACATGGATTTGGTGTGTGTCCGTCCAGATATTCCTGTACAAAGTAATCCATGACATTTTCTTTGAACTCTTTTTTGAAGTTCATCACGTAATACGGGATCTCAAGCCGTTCCGCAACCCGTCTGGCATCATCGACAGCGCTCAGACCACAGCAGCCGCCGTGCTCTTCCTGCTCTACATTCGTCTCATCCTGCCAGATCTGCATTGTGACGCCGATCACATCGTATCCTTGTTCTTTTAAAAGCCAGGCAGCCACGGAGGAGTCAACTCCTCCTGACATGCCGACTACTACTTTTTTCTTTTTCATCAATACTCTTCTTCGACGTCTTCCTCGCCGATATCCGTCTTCGGTTTTACGAGTCCTTTGATCTCAATGCCATTCTTCTGAGCATAATCCCAGAGAGCAGCGTGAATTGCCTCCTCTGCGAGCAGAGAACAGTGTACCTTAACTGGCGGAAGTCCGTCCAGTGCCTCCATAACAGCTTTGTTGGTAACTTCCATCGCTTCCTGGATAGTTTTTCCTTTTACCATCTCGGTCGCCATGCTGCTGGTCGCAACGGCTGCACCGCAGCCAAATGTTTTAAATTTTACATCCTGGATGATCTGGTTGTCATCGATATCCAGGTAAATACGCATAATATCACCGCATTTTGCGTTGCCGACGGTACCCATACCGCTGGCATTTTCAATCTCGCCTACATTTCTCGGATGCTGGAAATGATCCATTACTTTTTCTGAATACATCGGGTGTTTCCTCTCTATATCTTCATTCACTGTGAATGTTCATTTTGCTTAAAATGTCTAAATCTTACTGCTGCGGATGTTTCTTAATGTAATCCTCATACAGCGGAGACATAGAACGAAGACGTTCTACAATCTTCTTTAAGCAGTCTACCGTGAAATCAATCTGCTCCATGGTTGTCTCGGCTGACAGGGTCAGACGCAGGGAACCGTGTGCAATCTCATGCGGCAGTCCGATCGCCAGAAGTACATGGGACGGATCCAGGGATCCGGAGGTACATGCAGAACCGCTGGAACCACAGATGCCTTCCATGTCAAGCATGATCAGCATGGATTCACCCTCGATGAACTGGAATGCAAAGTTTGCATTGTTGGAAAGTCTCTGGGACGGATGTCCGTTGAGGCGTGCAAATGGAATTTCTTTTAATACACGCTCGATCAGGTGGTCACGCATCGCTTTTTCTTTTGCTGTGCGCTCTTCCATCGTCGCCATCGCAATCTCAACTGCCTTGCCGAATCCTACGATACCAGCCGTATTCTCGGTACCGCCGCGGCGTTTACGCTCCTGCGCGCCGCCGTGGATGAAGGAACGAGTCTTTAATCCGGTACGGATATAAAGGAAGCCGGTTCCCTTCGGTCCATTTAACTTGTGGGCGCTGGAACTGAGCATATCGATATGACACTCATCTACATTGATCGGAACATGACAAAATGCCTGTACCGCATCGGTGTGGAATAAAATGCCGTGTTTCTTCGCAATCTCACCAATTTCCTTGATCGGCTCAATCGTACCGATCTCATTGTTTGCAAACATAACAGAGATGAGGATGGTGTCCGGACGGATCGCCTTCTCCAGCTCGTCTAATTTAACAACACCGAACTCATCTACATCCAGATAAGTAACCTCAAAGCCTCTCTGCTCCAGGTACTCACAGGTGTGCAGAATCGCATGGTGCTCAATCTTGGTCGTGATAATGTGCTTGCCCTTTGCCTGATATGCCTCTGCTGTGGAAATCAGCGCCCAGTTATCAGACTCCGTGCCGCCGTAGGTAAAGTAAATCTCGTTGGACTTTGCGCCCAGCGCTTTCGCGATCGTCTCGCGGGCCTGTGCAATCGCTCTCTTCGGCTCTGCCGAAAATTCATAAACGGAAGACGGGTTGCCGTAATACTCCGTAAAATACGGGAGCATTGCCTCCACTACTTCCGGACGCGTTTTGGTTGTCGCCGCATTGTCCAGATAAATCAACTGTTTCATAACTAATAAATCCGCCTTTCTTCTTAGTGTATGCACGCCTGCCTTTATTGTGATTGTATCACACGGAATCTCACGGCAGGAACTCCCCGCCTGTAAACATTTGCTGCGTACATAGTTTGTAGCAATAAAGGTAAAAGCTTCATCTACGTTCTTTATTATTATATAGGAAAATTGAAAAAATACAAGCAAGAATGAGCGGGTTTTTGAAAAAACCTAGTTAAAAATGGGGTATATAATGTGCTCAAGCTATTCCACCTTACTTATCCAGACAATAAAAAACCGTCCAGCTAGGAGGGGTCAACTCCTGACTAAACGGTTTTTTATTAAATCTTTGCTCCACTTCTGCCTTGAAATCCGTTACCCAATCGGCAGCAATTCCGTGGAAACGCATGTTATCCTCCAAGAGGGAATCTTCGGATAACTGCTGTAGTGCTGTCATTGGCTTCTGACCGCACATGGAGGGTTGATGCAATAGGGTTTACATAAATAAAAAGAAATAAACTGGTAACGGATACCTGTCAATACTTATACATAAAAGGGATTGGTATAGAATCAGGTCGGTTCTTCACTTGACATATCGCTATTGTAATATTATTATATATTATTAGGATACTTCTAAGTGAAAACTCTTGTTTTTTCCTGATGGCTATAATATAACACGCATCAACTTGAAATACCATCCCCGGAACGAGAATATAAATATTGTTTTTTTACAATAATATAAGCATTTAAAAATAGTCCTATAAAGCAAAGGCTAATTAAGCTAAATGGAGGCGGAAAAATGTATATTAAAAACCCGGAGTATTTTATTACCACCGTCCGTGAGGGAAGCATTTCCAAAGCGGCTGAAAAATTATATCTGTCACAGCCATATTTAAGCCAGTGTATCGCACGAACCGAAAAGGAATTAGGTGTCAAGCTCTTCGATCGCAGCCATATGCCGCTCAAACTAACTGAGGCAGGAAAAATCTATATGCGTTATCTGGAAAGTGTCGGAGTCCTGACCGGGCAGTTTGAGGAACAGCTCGGCGAGCTGAAAACGGGGCGCAGCCGTACTCTGAATGTCGGCATGACGCTGTGGCGCGGATCCGTCCTGCTGCCGGATATCCTGCCAAGCTACTCTGAAAGCCACCCGGATGTCCGCATCACCTTACGTGAACACCACACTGCCCAGCTTTCCAAGCTGTTACAGGAGGATCAGATCGATTTCGCTCTGATGAATATGCCGCTCAATCTGGATGATTTCGTCTATGACACCGTCTTCAATGAGCGCCTCCTTCTGGTAGCCAGCAAGGACCATCCGGCTATCCGCGGTCTGGAAGCAGGCACTCCGGACCATCCGCTTCCAATCGACATGAAAAAGCTGCGCCGGGAACGCTTCATCCTGCTGCAGGAGGATCAGGTCATGGGACACGCCATGAAAAACCTCTTTGCCAAGATGAATATGGAACCAAAGGATGCCCTATACACCACCAGCAGTACGACTTCGGTCAACCTGGCGGCAAGAGGGTTCGGCATCACCTTCCTCCCGGAAGGCGGAATCCGCCACACTGCCCACGTGGAGCAGCTTGCATTCTTCACCGTAGACAATCCACCGTTCAGCGTGCCGCTGCTGCTTTTATATAAGAAGAACAGCATTATTTCACCACACGCGAAGGATTTTATCGATATGGTGAAGGAGTATTACCGGAATCTGGAAGCAAACAAAATAAAAGAATAAAGCCATAGGCTCTATTAAGCACAAAAAGCACATGAAAGTCTTCTATTGTTCCCAAATGTCTTTCATGTGCTTTTCGCATTTGCTTCTTCTGCTTAAACTTCCTCTTGATCCAGCTCCAGTCCTTTGACCATATTTTCGAATTCATATAGTAGGTCAATATACTTCTTTTGCCATGTTCCAAACAGGCTGCCACATCTCCCTCAATGTGGCAGCCTGCTCATCACTTTTTCATCAATCCTGCACTGCTCTTCCATGCCATCATCATAATATCCACTGAATCATCATATAGGTTGGCATTAGAAATAGATATGGGTTTACTACAAAGCTTTTTCATCTTTTCCTCACTTTCTATTTCGGTATGATTAAAAAGTTTCCTATCATCCAAAATATGCGCAGCAGTTACAAGAACCGCTGCGCCAAATCCAAACAACTATTTTTTAATTACCGCTGAATCGTGTTGGAATTCTGATTGTATGCTTTCGCTACGCACTTCCATTCACCATTCATCTTTAACAGAAGCAATACATCTGTGAAATCAATCCGATTGCCCCAGCCTTCTTCCAGAACACGTACAACCGCAAGTGATTCCTCTACCAGAAGTACATCAACGCGGGCTTTAAAATTGTCTCCACCAGGAACGGTATCTACATTATGATAAAACTGCTCAATCGAACCATGCTCCAGTTTTCCATCCAGATAGCCAAACAGAACCGCTTCATCGGTAAACAGCTCTTTCGCATATTTACTGTTTCCCTCTGCGACACTCTTAACAAATTTCATTGCTGCTTCTTCTACCGCCTGATACTCTTTTAATTCTGCTCTCATAATCGTTTCCTCCTTAATGAATACATTTTAATTTTATGTAAAGCAATTTGCCTTATATGTTTATTTTCTTTCGCGGTGTCCAAGCTGTTTATGTAAGAGGACATCCATCCGCACATTCTTTTCGGTTCAAATTGACTTTACTTAATAACTATATTATAATTATATCAATAATAATCAAAAGAACAAGTACGCACATAAAAGTGCAATACTAACCAAAAGGAGAGTGTAAAATGGGGGCCCGCTGCATATCAAAAGAACAATTGGAAACCACTGGATTTAGCTACACACTGTCATTAATCAACGGAAAATACAAAATGACCATCCTCTATACCCTGATGGAATTTGGTGTCGTCCGTTTCAATGAAATGAAAAAGTATATCGGTGGAATTTCTTACAAAACACTTAGTTCTACCCTAAAAGAACTTGAAATGGATCAATTAATTCATCGCGAAGAATACCCACAAATTCCTCCAAAAGTAGAATACAGCTTAACCGAGCGCGGAAAGTCCCTGATTCCCATTTTAGACGGAATGTGTGACTGGGGTGACAAGCATCGGCTATAATTTCATACCCACAAACGCCATCCTGGCTTTTCTTCTAAAAAGTGATGGCCGGCGTTTGTGCTCTTCACTCCGCTCTTCCATTCAAATATGCCTTTGAACCGTTTATTTTCCGAAAATGGGCAGCAATAGACATAAATTAAATGCTTTTTCCTAATTCATATGCCTGTTCCACTTCTTTTTTCCCGTCAACGTCTCCCGGCATCATATTGCCGCCCGCCAGGACATGGCCCAGATTTTTCCATCTTAAATATTCCATCAGGTGATCGTAATATACCACCGCATCCTCAAACCCATTTCCTTCCGCTGCCATCAGAAGTGCAGATGACTTATTGCCGCGAAGGTAATTTTTATTTCCTTCTTCAAGTGCAAACAAACGATCCACTGCCGTCCGGAGCTGCCCACTCATATTCCAATAATATAGCGGTGATGCCATAACAACGACATCTGCCTCTTTCACCGGCTGATAAATCTGCTGCATATCATCTTTTTGGACGCAGGGATATTCTTCCTCATTTTTTCCTCCAAAACATCCTTTACAGCCATGGATCTCCATCTTTCCAAGCCAGAAAATCCGGACGGTATTTCCGGCCTCCTCGGCGCCTTTTGAAAATGCATTTACTAATGCAGCTGTATTTCCCTTTTCCCTCGGGCTTCCATTTAAAATTACAATTTTCTTATTCACAAACTCTTCCTCCATGCTTGAATATATATCAATACTCTGCCCCCTATTTCCGGAGCAGCCAAAAGACATTTAGGTAATTCTATCCTAAATGTCCTTCAGCTTTACCATTTACCGGCCTTTATTTTTCATAGACATCTGATACTTCTGCTTCTACATATTTTTTATAAAGCTCATTCCACTCATTCTGAACCAGTTCAGAGCTGCAATGCGCTTTAAAATCAGCCTCCTTTTCCCAGGCATCGGATACTACCATTTTATCAGAGTCCGTGATCGATTCACCAATCTGATAATAAATATTACCCTTTTGCTTGCGGAAGTTTTCAATCAGCTGCAAGCGTCTGAGTTCCGCTGCGTATTCACTTCTTTTCCCGCTTTTAATCGTCAGTACTGCAACAAAGTTTGTCATCTTTCCATCTCCCATTTATTTAATACTAATACTTTCAAGTTTACACGTTTTTGTATTTCAATAGTGCCGATTACACTGCAACCATCCACAAAATCATCCTCTTACGCCTCTACTTCCCCATTTTTCAGACGTTTAAAGTAATCAAGTGTCAGTTCCCGCATTTTCGGAACCCAGAACATAATGCCAATGACATGAACTAAAATTATAATCATATTTCCGACATCTACCCACGGCAGAGCTGCATCTACACCAACCGTTCCGCCTAAGAAGCAAAATACAACTACCAGCACCTGCATTATTTTTCTGGCTGCTTTACCGAGCAGGTTCTCTGCCAGAATTCCGGAAGAAGTTGACATGGATAACGCCGAGGATGCTGCAAACAAAATCAAGCTGATGGAAGCTACCAGTCTTCCGATTAAGCCAATCGTGCCAAATGCATTGATTGCAAGGACAGAACCCGGAGCACCTGTTGTCCATGTTCCAGTTACCAAAATAACCATCGCACTGAATGTACAGATAACCATCGTACACATAAATACTTCAAAAATACCGAACATTCCCTGTTTTACCGGTTCATTGGTATTCGCCTGGGCATGAAGGATACTTGCACTTCCGTTTCCGCCATCATTCGAATAAACACCTCTTGCGCATCCATTTTTAATCGTAGCTGAGAGCGCCGCTCCTGCAAATCCGCCGGTTGCTGCCGTTCCGGTAAATGCGTTCGTAAAGATAGATACAAATGCTGGAACAAAATTTTGAATATTTAAAATAATCAGGATTGCTCCCGCTGCCATGTAAATAAATGCCATCGTCGGGACCAGTTTATCGGTTACCTTTACCAGGGCACCTAATCCGCCCAGGAGAACTGCAATAATAATCACGCAGCAGATAATGGTTGTAATCATTGGTTGGACGCCAAACGTAGCAACGGATGATGTAATGGCTCCTGTATGTACGCCGCAGCCAATTCCCATACCAAAGCAACAGGATACCGCCCAAATCCATCCAAGCGGTTTCCATATCTTCGCCAGATAAATATTGGCTCCGCCACGCCACTGTCCATTTTCATCTTTCTGCCGTGTGTAAACGCCCAGCAGAGCCTCCGCATATTTTAAAGCCATCGCGATAAATCCAATCACCCACATCCAAAAGACAGCTCCCGGTCCACCCAGTGCAATTGCGCTGCCGACACCAATGATGTTTCCTGTTCCGATCGTGTTGGCCAGTGTAGCCACCATAGCCGACCAGCTGGAAATACCTGATTCATCCTTATGATGTGCTGCATCTCCAAAGGTTGTCTTAAGCATATGTCCAAAATGCTTGATCTGTACAAAATCGCAGGCGACCGTGATAACCAGACCTCCGCCAATCAGAACAATCAGCATCGGAAGTGTCCACATCCACCCAGTAAACGCCATAATTGCATTATAGATTGCCATACGTATCTCCCTTCTTAATAAGCTCTGCTTTCTTATTACTCGTACATAGATGCAAAATATACAAACATCCGATCCTGATCCAACGTTCCACTAACCGGATCCGCATGCATCAGTTCCGGATGCCACTGAACCGCGATAATCGGAAGTTCCTTATGGACCATTCCCTCTATAATGCAGCTTCGTTTACACTCCACTTCAACTTTTTCTTCATTTTCAATTTTTCTCATCCATTCTTCTTTTTCTTCTTTTGAAAGGATTCCGGAAAACCATACCTGGCCAATCTTAAATCCCTTTCCCGGCTTCTTAACCGCCTGATGATGTGCAGAGTTTACAATTCCGCTCGCCCCATACATCAGCTCAAACGGTGTTCTCCGGATATTAATCGTATTATGCAGCTTAATTTCACCTGACTCATATGTATGCATATTGCCTTTTTCCAGATCCTGGATAATGGTTCCTCCAAAATATATGTTGACAAGCTGCATTCCTCGGCAAATCGCTAAAATTGGTTTTTTAGCCTTAACGGCCGCGTCCACAACTGCAAGCTGAAGCTCATCCAGTTCCCGGTCCAGATTTTTGCTGCCCTGGTTCTCTTCCCCATAGAGAGCCGGGTCCACATCCGGAAGACCGCCTGGAAACAAGATGCCATCGCACTCTTCAACCACCTTCGGATCCAATGAAATAACCAGTTCTGTATCCAGATTTTTCATCGCATCTGAAATGCCATCATACATCCCGTGTTCGTCTCTTTCTCGTTCTACATACATGACTTTTTTCATTTGTTTGTTCCCCTCCTGTTTTGTCATTATAATAATTTTTTTTGCAAAGCGATCTTTCTATAAGCTTGCTCCTATACAGCATTTGCAGTTCTCTTCCTCTTAAGAACTGTTCAAGTTGAAGGATCATGTCTCCAGTCATTAACAAACATCTGTAAAGGACAAACTGTAAAGCAAAATAATACTCAGACAGGTTGCCACACCTTCTGGATATGACAACCTGCTCAATTTTTTTATATGTGTATTAGGTTGTATGAAGTCTATTTCTCTATAATTCTAAAATTACTTACGAATCTTCTCCACAAATTCCTTCAGTCTCTTGCATCCCTCAACAACATTCTCATAGCTGTTTGCAAAGGACATACGGATGTAGTGGTCGCCTTCGCTTCCGAAGACATCGCCCGGTACCATTGCTACCTTGGCATTTTCAAGAAGCAACGGGGCAAATTCCTGTCCACTCATGCCGAGTTTTTCGATGTTGATGAAGATGTAGAACGCACCCTTCGGGCAGCGGCAGCTCAGTCCGTCGATCTCGTTGATTGCTTTAACTGCATAGTCGCGGCGTCTCTGATACTCTTTTACCATGTCTGCTACTTCGTTCTTCTCTTCTTTCAGCGCTACGACGCCGGCTTTCTGTACGAAGGAACTTGCACAGGTAACCACGTGCTGATGCAGCTTATTGACAGTCTTGACAATCTCTTCGCTGCAGGCTGCGTAGCCGAGACGCCAGCCGGTCATGGAGTATGCTTTGGAGAAGCCGTTTAATGTGATGGTTCTCTCCTTCATGCCCGGAAGAGAGGCGATGCTGATGTGTTTTGCATCATCGTATAACAGTCTCTCATATACCTCATCTGATATAATCATGATATCGTTCTTCACAGCAATCTCTGCCAGTTCTTTCAGCACATCCTCTGCCAGCACACCGCCGGTCGGGTTGCTCGGAGTGATAAGAACGAGTGCCTTGGTCCGTGGGGTAACCTTTGCACGAATCTCATCCAGATCAATCTGGTAATCATTCTCCTCTTTCAATGTATAAGTAATCGGAACCGCGCCCAGAAGCTTCGGAACATTTAAGTAGTTTAACCAGCCCGGATTCGGAACCAGAACCTCATCGCCCTCGTCGAGAATTGCTGCCATGACATCAAAAACTGCCTCGGAAAGACCTACACTGACGATGATCTCAGTCGGTTTGTACTCTACATTGTTCTGCGTCTTTAATTTCCAGGCAATCGCCTCCCGCAGCTCCATGGTACCAAAGTTGGAGGTATAGAATACATCGCCTTTTTTGATATCCTCGATGCAGGCATTCTTGATGTATTCCGGTGTATCGAAATCCGGACGCCCTAACTCAAAGTGAATGACCGTCTCTCCTGCGCGCTCCATTGCCAGCGCCTTTTCGTTTACTTTACGGATTCCAGACGGAACCAGTTCATCCATTCTTTTTGCGAATAATTTATCCATAATAAAATCTCCTTTTCATTCTGCATATACTCTCAGATTCTCATTGGTCCGCATCTGCTGACACTTTTCCAAGAATATTTTATTTTTCCTGGTAGCCGGCCGGATTTCCGTTTTTCTGTTCTCCAGCCCTTACGCTGCCTTCGTCTCGGTTTCCGCACCAGTTCCCAGCGTATGCATCATGCCCTCGCTGCGTGCTACTACCATGGTAGTTACCACATCACCGGTTACGTTAAAGGTTGTATTTGCCATATCAATCAGTCGGAAGATACCGGCAATCAGACCTACAATCTCCAGCGGAAGTCCCATGTTCGTCAGAAGAATCGTGGTCATGATGATCGCGCCTCCCGGAACACCCGGACAGCCCATAGCTACTAATACAGTAGAAATAATAATGTTTACCAATGCGGACGGTGTCAGGTTCATTCCATAAATCTGTGCCGTCATTACGATAGCTGCTGCATAGTAGATACATCCACCATTCATGTTGATGGTTGCGCCAAGCGGCAGGGAGAACGATGATAACTCGGAAGATACGCCAAACTCATCATTCGTAACAGAGGTTGTGATCGGAAGAGAACCGCTGCTGCTGGTGGTGCTGGCCGTTACAACCCATACTTTCCAGATACCCTGCAGCCATTTCTTTACCGGGAACTTTGCCAGAAGCGCTACCATCGGAATATACATCACTAAAACAAGGATTACATCGGAAGCATAAACCGTGAGAATCAGCTTTCCAAGCGGTCCAAAGATTTTCAGACCATATGCACCAACTGAATCTGCTAACAGTGCACATACACCAATCGGAGAAAACTCCATAACAATGGCTGTGATTTTATACATTGCATTGGCACAGCTCTGTACACCTGCTAAAAGGCGTTCCCCCTCTTTTCCCATCATGATAAGTGCTACGCCTAAGAATACCGAAAATACGATAATCTGCAGCATATTTGTGTTGGTAAAAGAAGTGAAAATGTTGGATGGGAACATATCGATTAACGTATCAATGATACTCGGCATCGCCTGCGCCTCATAATCAGTCGATTGTGATAACGCGGTTAAATCAAATCCTTTTCCTGGATTGATGATGTTTGCCATGATAAGCCCTAATCCTACACAGAGTGCAGATGTCAGCGCATACAGTCCAACCACCTTCACGCCAATGTTCCGAAGCTTTTTCAAGTCTCCTAAGCTCGCGACTCCCGCTGTGATGGAAAAGAATACCATCGGAACGACAATCATTTTAATCATATTTAAAAAGATGGTTCCCAGAGGTTTTACAATGGTTGCTTTTTCTCCAAATACGAGTCCGATGACAATACCAAGGCCAAAACCGATGAACGTCTTTGTCGCCAAGCTCAATTTCTTTTTTTCTTTCATGAATATTCCCCTTCTTATGCAATACCCTCACTTACTGTTCACACATATGTGACCACCATGTTGTTTCACAGCACTTTCTATTTCAAAAGTGCCTGCTTTAAACAACCTCCTCTATGCTATATTCTCTCCCAGATTTCATTTCCCCAAATGTCCTCCGGGAGAGAGGTATCTGCAGTTCCGGGTAAATTTCCCAATTCACCTGCAAAACATGCCTTCCGTGAACTCTTCCGGATGTCCTGCATTCCGGAAATGCATCTTTGCCATGTTTTGCAATTAGTATGCTCTTGTCATCGCACCGTCTAACAGGATGGTCTGACCAGATACGTATGTATTCGCCTCGGAGCACAGCCATGTAGCCAGACGTCCGTATTCATCGATGGTGCCGTAGCGTCCCATCGGGAACTTCTTCAGGTCTTCCTTCTCGTAATCTGCTACGCTGATGCCAGCCTTGTCTGCACGCATCTTGTTCAGATTCTCAATTCTTGCGGTGCCGATACGACCTGGTCCAATGACATTGACTAAGATATTGTCTTTGCCGACCTCACTCGCCAGGGTCTTGCTCATGCCGACAACGCCCATTCTCATGGTATTGGAAAGAATCAGGTTGTCCAGGCAGTCCTTAACGGAAGAAGAAGTTGAGTTTACGATACGGCCGCCGCCGAGACGTTTCATGGACGGGAGTACCGCACGGATGGTTCTTACGTAGGAGAGCAGGCACATCTCAAAAGCGCCCTCCCATGCCGCATCATCAAAGCTTACGAACGGTCCCGGCTTCGGACCCGGACACATATTTACGAGTGCGTAGATATCGCCCAGTGTTTCAACGGTGTGTTTTACAAGCGCCTCGATGTCCTCCGCCTTGTTAACATCGCAGAGGAAGGTCTCCGGACGGTTTCCGGTTTCTTTCTCAATCTCAGCCTGTGCTTCCAGAAGCTGATCTTTAAACGGTTCTGCGGTACAAATCATAACCTTGGCACCTTCTCTTGCCATCTCGGTTGCAATTCCTTTGCCAAGTCCGGCTGCTGATGCCATACAGAGAACTACTTTGTCTTTTAATCCTAAATCCATGTTGCTACCTCCTGCTTATAATGAATATATAAAATGATTTGAATGTTCTTTTTGAATTTTTCGTTTTTTTGAAGTATCTTATTTCCCAAATGTATCTGATATGTGTCAGTTTCTTGGAATTGGGATGGCGCTTTCACGCCATCCCCGGTACATATTACAAGGCGATTCTATTTGGGGGAAATCACCATGCAGCCCGTTTTTACCTCCATCCATCACGGATGAAATCTCATTTTTTACGCTTCTTTCTCCGGATGTTTCTTTAAATCAACAACCGGGTTTACAAGTGGTGTCATCTCGAATCCGTCCGGTCCGGTGATGCGGCACTCTGCTACATCGCCATCCTGGATGTGGAACGCTCTCGGTGTTCCGGTGGAAAGGATGTCTCCTGCGTACCATCCCTGGATGCTGCTGTGCAGGGATACCAGACGCGGCGGTCTGTGGGTCATGTTTGCTACTACGTTTTCTGCATGAACTTCACCGTTGTGAACACTCTGAACCAGAAGTTCATTGACATCCGGTACCTCATCCGGGGTTACAAGCTCCGGACCGAAGGAGAAGAAGGTCGGGAAGTTCTTTACGATGGTTAAATATCTCGGGTTGCCGCTTACATAATCATTTCCCTTTAAGATGGATTCCTCAGTCATATCAAGGATGGTGGTGTAACCGACGATGGCATCCTGCCAGTTTTCTTCGGATATATCTCTGCAATCCTTGCCCATGATGATTCCAAGCTCTGCCTCTGCGGTGGTTTTCTGTGCTTCTTTCAACTTCGGAAGCAGGATTTCATCGTCCGGACCAATCAGGGTGTCTGCCTGTTTGAAGAAGCTTCCCGGAAATCCCTTCGGAGCTGCAGAACCGATGTCTCCGGCATGGTCTACATAGTTAAGGCCGATACCAAAGATACGTTTCGGGTTGCGGTAGAGCGGTCCGTATACAACTTTCTCGCTCGGAACCAGTCCCGGAATACTTTCCAGCTCTTCCTTGCCGCCTGCGTTATACCATTTTGTCAGTCCCGGAATCTGCTGCTTCTGGATGAGACTCATGACATCCTCGGCCCATGCAGTTCCCTTTGCTGCATTCAGTGCCTCAATCGGAAGCACTCCATTCTTTAAGACGATACCGGCTTTTTCTGTTCCGTTCACTTTGATAGTTGCAAATCTCATATGGTTTCCTCCTTTATCTGTCAGAGATTGCTTCTTCAGAAGTTCTATTTGTCTGTTTCTTTTCATTTTGTTTCAGCGTCTGAAACCCAACCTCTTGAAGCTCTCTGTTTCTTTCTGACATTACTTTACCATTCCCACCAAAAATGTTCCAACTCTCTTTCGAATATGGACGTATAGGTAAATGGTTATGGACCATAACGTGTCTAAAATGATACTTGACCTTCCCTAATAAGCGAAAATACGCCTGGATACAGGCTTTCCTTGTAGTTGGAGGAAGTGGAAATGCCTGTTCCAGACGTATGATTTTAAATATATATAATCGTTTTATTATGAGTTTTATAAGTTAATCATTCTAGTAGTATGTTTGATGTCCATAGGAGAATCCTTATGCCTGTCCATGGCACTGAGAATTTGAACACTTATTTTAATATGTAGCCTTGAAAAACGGCACCAGTGCAATCGCTTTCGCACAGTCATGGGAATAGCCGCCGCCCAGGCTCTGCATCCGAGTTTCTATTTTTTCAGCTATGGGATATACTCCAGTATTTTATCTGGTTAAAAATCCGAGTTATTTTTAAATATGGCACTATAAGCAATTTCCTATCAGTATTTTGTGAAATTTTAAACTATTTTTTAGCCAGTAGAATGTATTTGATAAAATCATCTACTGTTGCCCCCACGCCCGGATAGCGCTTCATCGACAAAAGGATTGCACGCTTTGCCAGCGGATCGCCAATCTTGTAATAACAGAGTTTTTCCGTTTTCTCTGTGTATTTCAGCAGTGCATCCCTAAAAAAGATGATACCGGACTGTCCGCTCCGCGCCACATTATAGGCAGTCTGAAGCTGATCAAAATACATAATCACCTTCGGCTCGAAACCAGCGTGGGCGCAGATATCCATACTCCTTTTATAAGAATCCTGATTCTTTTTCAGCATCAGAAATGGTTCTTTCGAGACTTTGGAAAGGTCCACCGCACGCACCGCTTCATCCAGAAAACTCCGCTCCAGGATTGATTCCCTGGAGATCTGAAACTCTTTCAGCTTCTCATTCACAGCAAAGGAAGCAGGAACCGCCATAATCATATACTCATACCCCAGCGTCACACTCTCAAACATCTCCGGGTCGAGTGCCTCGACATCCATCGTGATATCAAACTGCCCGGTTCTAAGCCCAGCATCCATCCCTGAAATATCCGTCTCCGTCACGTTGATCCGGCACTTTGGATTCAGTCTGCAATAGCCCCGGATCACCTCCGGAAGAAAATACGCACAGAAATATCCGGAGCTTCCGATGTTAATCACACCGGAACGGATACCCGCCAGCTCTGCAAAATGCTGCTCCATCTCATTGCTGAGCTCGTATATCTTCCGCGTTTTTTCCAGATAATACTGCCCCGCCGGGGTCAGTGCCACCGGGTTCACATTCCGGTCAAAAAGCGAGATCCCATATAACTCTTTCTCAATCTTTTTAATCGCACCGCTGAGGGCTGGCTGGGAAATATAGAGTTTCTGGGCTGCTTTTGAAAAACTTCCTTCCTTCGCAATTTCCATCACGTATTCATACTCTCGCTTACTGAACATACTCCCATCCCTCCATTGTATCTTTACGTACTACTTTATCTTTTGTCCGGTTATATGTTTAAGCCACTCTCCGAAAAAAAGTAAAAATATTTTTTATGCCATTATAACGAGTTCTTTTTATCACGTCAATTCTGTAATGTATACTATTTTTACACAATTTTCAGTCTCTAAACAACAATCCGAGCATTTTTCACTCTTGCTTTATGAGGCGTTCTTTCCTATAAAACAACGAAAAAGACGCTATGCTGAAGCCTCATTACTTCGTACACAGCGTCTTTTTATCCAGAATTTTATTAAAATCTAAAATTTGAATTATTCAGCCTGCTCAGACTCTTTCTTTGCGTTCAGGTACTCCTGGATGTTTGCCATAACCTCGTCTGCGTTCAGACCGTGTACCATGCAAGCCTCCTCCAGAGACTCACCGATCGAAGACGGACAGCCAACACAGTGCATGCCTGCCTCCATCAGAACATATGCAATACCCATATCATACTGAAGCATCTCGCCCATCGTGGTTGCTTTTGTGATTTCCATGATAAATTTTCCTTTCTATTCATACTTGCAGTCTCTTACGCAGCTTTGCGGTTTTCACCGCCGCTGCAAAAACACCGCGATTATTCTTATGCTTTCTTATATTAACACGAATCGCGCGGTTTTACTATCTTTTTTTGTGAAACATAGAAAATGTTACGATTCACTGGAAAAATTTTTCTGAGCTGAAAATTTTGTACAATCCGGCAGCAGCATTACTCTTCTCTTGCATCCTCTTCTTATTTCTCTTATAATTACCATGATTGTTCTATGTTTTCCTGTATTGAGAATACGATAGTCACTGGCTCCGTTTTTCTGCCTGTGTCGGAAAACATTTTGATTTTTATACATTAAGGAGTTTTATAAAATGGATCCCTTTTCCATGTTAGAATTACTATTATCCGAAAACCAGTTCGAACTTATTCTCCCGGAAACCGGCACTTCTGCTCCCGACACGATCCGCCTGGTTTACCTGATGAATGATGCAGTCGAAAGTTTCCTCCTCTTCCACAACGCCCGCCTGACCGGTACCTACGATCCGGCATACGAGGGCGAACTCGATGCCCTCTTAACCCAGGATGAAAACGAACGCTATGCCCTGATCGTCCATCAGGGAGACTCGGTTGTCACACTCTTTTTCGAAGATCTGACTCTCGAAAATCACTACTATGACTACAGTCAGCTCGGGCACTTCTGGATGAAAGGCTACGAATACCTCCGCCAGCTCGAATACCGCATCGCCATCCTGCGCGACAAACTCGACTATCTGGGGGAAAACTCCTGCAACGCAAACGAGCGGGAGCTTGCCTCCCTCGCGGAATTTCCCCCACTGAACGTCTGCTGCTACCCGGCGGTCCCGGAAAAATACCGCGTCATCCGTGAAAATCCCTGGCATCTCTCCGAAGACGCTTCGCGCGTCTTCCAATCCATCGCCGTCGAAGCCAGTGATCCAAAACTGCTACATCGCCTGAAAGACTATGAGCAGCACCCCACCAAGCGCCGCGCCCGTCAGATTGCCCGCCTCCTGCACCGGAACGCCCATGCCAAGACAGTCGATCTCCTGACCCGGAAGCTTCAAAAAGCCTCTTCCGCCTACCCGTCCCGCACCTTCGGAAAAGCCCAGCAGACCCGTCACCTGGCTCTCGAACTTTTTGCCAAAAAAAGACAGAAAGAGCTTGAAAAGCGCGGCATCCGCTCCGAACTGCTGCGTGAAGAACCCTTTACGACAGCGCAGGATTCGATTGAATTTAAGATGCATTTAATGATATGGGAGAAAGGGATTTTGAACCGTAAGGCGCGGATTGAGACTTGGGAAGATCAATAACATAATCTATTGCAACAGATCCTGCCGGTTGCAGTACTCTGTATGCAGCAGCTTATGTGACAGCTCCCCGCACGGTTCTCCCAGATACGTCTCATAAATTTTCTGGATCGCCGGGTTCTTGTGCGACTGTCTGACCGGAAGCTCTGCCTCTGCCTCATAGATGGCTTTCTTCCGCTTCTCCATGATCGACCATGTCTTAGGCGGATTTCCACCGCCGCCGATGCAGCCGCCCGGACACGCCATGATCTCGATAAACTGATAATCGGCGGTTCCGTTCTTTACCTTTTCCAGCAGAATCTTGGCATTCTTGATGCCGTGTGCCACGGCTACCTTGATCACTCTGCCGTTCAAATCAACCTGCGATTCCTTGATTCCCTCGAAACCGCGGACCGGTGTATAGTCTAGATGTTCCATCTCTTTGCCGGTTACCACCGCATAAACGGTGCGGAGTGCCGCCTCCATGACGCCGCCAGTCGCACCGAAAATAAGTCCCGCGCCGCTTCCTTCGCCAAATGGATCGTCAAACGGCGTATCCGGAAGCTCAGAAAAATCGATTCCACCGGCACGGATCAGCGCTGCCAGTTCCTGTACCGTGATGGAAATATCCACATCCTGATAGCCGCTGTCCCTCATTTCCGGACGGGTACACTCAAATTTCTTTGCCGTACACGGCATAACGGAAACACTGCAGATCTCACCCGGATCGATGCCCTCGCGCTTCGCAAACCAGGTCTTGATCAGCGCACCGAACATCTGCTGCGGGGATTTTGCCGTCGATAAATGCTTCGTGTACTCCGGCGCGTAAGTCTCACAATATTTAACCCACGCCGGACAGCAGGAGGTGATCATCGGCAGAGTTCCGCCATTCTGCAGGCGGTTTAACAGTTCCGTTCCCTCCTCCAGGATCGTCAGATCCGCGGAAAAATCAGAATCAAATACCTTGTAAAAGCCCAGGCGCTTAAGTGCCGACACCAGACGTCCCGTGCTGACAACACCCGGCTGCTCACCCAGTGCCTCCGCCAGCGTAATGCGGACGGACGGAGCCACCTGGATAATCAGTTTTTTGCCTAATTCTTTCTGGCGATATAACCCGTAGGTATGATAATGCACCGTCAATGCTCCGGTCGGACACACCTGCACGCACTGGCCGCAGTTAATACAATTGGTATCAGCCAGTTTTTCCCCATAGGCCGGGGCAATCAGCGTATGGAATCCACGGTTTTCCTTCGAAAGGACGTTGATTCCCTGAATCTCATTGCAGACCTCCATACAACGCCCGCACAGAATACATTTCTGCGGATTCCGCATGATGGCCGGAGAACTCCAGTCCTCCTTCTGATGGCGGAGCTGCTTGTCATAGCGGATATCGAGGTGCATTCCGACATCCTGCGCTACCTTCTGCAGATCGCATTTTCCGTCCTTCGGACATACGAGGCATTCCTGCGGATGTCTCGCAAAAATCAGTTCCAGAATATTTCTTCTCGCTTTCAGTACCTTCGGGGATGCCGTCTGCACGACCATTCCCTCCGAAACAGGTGTACTGCACGCGGTCGGAAGAAGTCTCTGTCCTTCTACCTCAACCACACAGATACGGCAGACCGCCTTGATGCTCAAATCCTCATGATAGCAGAGAGTCGGAATGTGGATACAGGCTTTCTTCGCCGCCTGGAGGATCGTCGTTCCTTCCTCCACCTCTACCGGCTGCCCGTCGATTGTCAGATGTACCATCATGCTTCTCTTCCTCCTCTCCGCTCAAATCGTCCCGCGTAGGATGTTCCCCGGCTGCGATGTCTCGCATACGCGTCATACGAATCATACATGACATCGCGTTCACCGACTGCTGCACGCCGTCTTCCCATCCGGCTGTTTCCATCGTTTCTATAATCTTCTTCTGCTTCATAAATTCCTTCCGCCACGGCTGCCTGAGCGCAGACCGGGCAGTAATCGCGGTCGATGTGCGCCAGATATTCCTTACGGAAGTTCTGGATACTCGTCTGCACCGGAACTGCGGTCGAATGTCCCAGACCACACAGGGCAGTCAGGCGCATCGTCTCCGTCAGCTCATCGATTTTTTCCAGATCCGGCAGAGTCGCCAGCCCCCGGCTGATGCGGGTAACCAGATTGTAAAGCTGCTGGCCGCCCTCGCGGCACGGTGTACATTTTCCGCATGACTCGCCGCGGAAGAAGTCCAAATTGTTTCGCACAATATCTACAATACAGTTGCTGTCGTCGATGACCAGAATCGTACCGCAGCCAAGACGTCCGCCGGATGCCGAAACTGTATCAATATCCAGTGTCATATCGATCTGATCGGCATTGATGATCGCACCGGAGGTACCACCGGTCTGCACGCCCAGAAGCCCTTTTCCATCCGCGATGCCGCCGCACACTTCATAAATGATATCTTTGAGGTTCACGCCCATCAGAAATTCAAATACGCCCCTGCGGACTACATTTCCACAGACCGTAAAAAGCTTTGTGCCAGGGCTGTTTGCCGTGCCGATGCTGCGGTACCACTCCGCTCCGTTTAAGAGGATCGGTGCAATATTCGCCAGCGTCTCTACGTTATTTAACATGGTCGGTTTTCCAAAGAGTCCGTGAATGCTCGGAAACGGCGGACGGAAACGTGGCTCGCCTCGTTTTCCCTCAATGGACTCAAACAATGCCGTCTCCTCGCCGCAGACGTAAGCACCCGCACCAGAGCGGAACTTGATTTCAAAGTCAAAACCGCTCTCCATCATATTTTTTCCTAAAAATCCGCGTTTTTCCGCATCCTCCAGCGCATCTTTTAATACCGGGAACAAATATGTATACTCGGCTCTCAGATAGATATATCCGGTATGGGCGCCGACTGCTTTTCCAGCAATCGCCATGCCCTCGAAGACCGCACACGGGTCGGTCGAGAGAAGAATCCGGTCTTTATTCGTTCCCGGCTCTCCCTCATCGGCGTTACAGACGATGTATCTCGTTGGGTCAGATGCGTGGGCGGTAAACTCCATCTTTCGGTAGGTCGGGAATCCCGCACCGCCGCGTCCACGAAGTCCGGAGGCGCGGATCACATCGATAATCGCTTCACTGTCCATCGAAAGTGCTTTTTTCAGCGCTTCAAATCCGCCGCGGTCCGCATACTCCTGTGAACTTCTCGGATTAATCTTGCCGCGGTTTTTCAGCAATACGTGCATTTCCTCCATACTATTCCACATCCTCCCGTATATATTGTTTGATAATATCCCGCACCGATTCCGGCGTCAGGTTGCCGTACACGTGCTCATTGATCATGATCGCCGGGGATATTTCACACAGTCCCAGGCAGGGACAGTATTCCAGGGTGAACCTTCCGTCCTCGGTCGTCTCCCCGATGCTGATGCCGAGCTGATCCTCCAGCGCCTGAACGACCGCCTGCGCCCCATGTACGTGGCACGGCGCGCTCTTGCACATCCGGACAATGTAGCGCCCCCTCGGTTTTACCGACAGCATCGCATAAAAGGTGATGAAACTGTACACCTTGTTCATCGGAATATCCATCTCCCTGGCGATGACTGACGCCACCTCCTTGGAAAATGCCGACACAACCTTCTGCGCCCGGATGATCACTGTCATCAGCATATCCGGTCTGCCCTTGTATTCCGCCGCAATCGCAGACACCTGTACCAGCTTTGAAGCCGGTGTCTTATATACATAACTGTCCCTGTCCATCCTGCTCCCTCACTTTCAGTTTGTATTTTTACAAACTTATTTTTTGTTTGACTAACTGTCTGTTTGATTTTTTCTCGATTATAGGGATGCACTGACAAATTGTCAAGAAAAACTTACAGTTTGGTTTGTTAATTGACAAACAGTTTGTCTGAGAGTATGATGAAAGAAACAGGTTTGCTCTCATTTCCCGTTATCTTGTACCTGAATTTTTGATTTTTAAACAAAAAAGGAGAACATTCTCTTATTTATGTTCCCTATCTACTAACTTTTTTCTATAGAAACAGGATTGACGCAGCAAAATGAACGCGATAAAATTTTTTTCAGGAACTTTGACAAAAGAAAGACAATCCCTGTGCATTTCATTTTCCGAATTATTTTAAGCCGCAAAATTTTGCGATACACACTCGGGGCACAGAGCACCCCAAAGGAGGTATTCATGGAAATTTCCAACTACATGGACTTTCAGTTTCTCATCCGTTTTCTCGAAGGACTTCAAAAGTTTCTCGGAGATAACTGTGAGATCATCGTCCACGATTACCGCAAAGGCTACGATCACACGATCGTCTACGCATTCAACTCACAGCTAAGCGGGCGCGACGTCGGCGGTTCCCCGCGCGGCGGCATGATCACACAGCTCGGCAATGATATCGAGCCGCTCAAGCATTCGATCATTTCCCTCGATACCAGCCAGAAAGACCGGCTTTTTAAGTCCTGCACAACGCTCATCGAGGACGAACATCACAAAATTATCGGATCTGTCTGCTTAAATATGGATGTTCGCGATCTCTATCTGGCACAGAGCGCCCTGCAAAATCTGATCGGACGCCCAGGCACCATCGGCGTATCGGCAGCTGTGGGCGCACAGATCGACGGCATGTCTGGCTGCACACCATCCGGAATGGCTTCTGATGGCACCTTTTCAGGAACTGGCAGCACGGACGGCACGAATGGCGCAAATCAGGCAGCCATGTCTGACCGCGACTTTATTCTCAAAAAGAATGTCGATGATATTTTACAGCACTATATTTATCAGGCAGAGTCCATGATCGGAAAACCGATGATGCTGATGAACAAGGAGGAAAAAATTCGTGCACTCGACTATCTTGACCAGAAAGGCGTCTTCAAGATCACAAAAACCAGCCTGCTCCTGTGCGACGCGATGCAGATTTCCAAGTATACACTGTATAATTATCTGGAAGAAGCGCGGATTTCACGAAAGAGTGAAACGAATGAATAAGAATCATAAACTAATTCTTTCAACCTCTGTTTGCTTATCCTTTTATTCATTTTAAAATATAAAAGACCTGAAGAGCAGCCATTTACCGCACCTTTCAGGTCTTTTTATATTCATTTACCATATTTACATTATTTTCTCAATTTTTCTAGTATTCTTTCTATTATTGTTGCTTCTTACCTATTCTTTTTATCCTATAAACAGACACCACGCCGGAATCGTAATCATCGAAATCAGCGTCGTGAGCACTACCGTTTTCGCTGCAAACGGTGCATCGCTGTCATAGCGCGCCGCAAAGATCGCTGCAGTTGCACCGGCTGGCATTCCCGTCATGATGACTGCCACACCTGCTGCCACCGAATCCAATCCGGCCGCCAGGCTGATTCCATATGCCAGAAGCGGAAGAAGGAACAGACGGAGCACACTGAATTTGAGGACCGTCGGATTAATAATCTCACGCAGTTTCACATCGGTCAGAATCGTACCGATAATAAACATCGTCAGCGCCGAGTTACAGTTTCCAATGTAGGTAACCGTCGATTTCAGCACGCCCGGAAGCTGCAGCTGTGTCGCCATCAGGAACATACCGATGTAGACACCGACCAGACACGGGTGCGTCAGGACATTTTTCAATACCTTTTTCCGGTCAGAACCGCCTCCAACAAAATAGGATGTACCCGCCGACCACATGACAACGCGCATCGGAATCAGGAAAATGGATGCGTAGAGAAGTCCCATACTTCCATATACGCCTTCCGCAACCGGGTTTCCGAGGAATCCGCCGTTGGAAACGATCGTACAGTATTGAAGCACCTTCCGGTGCTGCTCTGAATATCCCTTAAACAGCACTTTGTTGAGTGCCACACAGACAAGCTGCAAGACAAATCCAACCGCCAACAGCAACCCGCACGTTTTAAAAATCGAAGCATCAAATGAAATCAGGCACGATTTCACAATATTGCAGGGAATCACGATATTCACGCAGAGATCCGTCAGACATTTTTCGCCTTCCTTGCTGATGATCCCGCGCCGTTTCAGTACCGCACCCGCCAGTATCATCAAGAATAAAGAACCCTGTAGGTTGCAAAGTTCGAGTAAATTCATATGGCTCTTCCTCCTTTTCCTACGGCCTTCTTATGAGACGAACCAAAAAACTCCAGATCGGCAGTATGTACAGATACGACGCCACCACCACACTCGCAATCGGAGCACCGACGGCTGCCAGAGGAACGGCTCCGGCGATCGACCACGGAACCAGCGGTGCCAGCACAACCGCCGTATTTTCCAGATCGATTGCAAATCGTTTATTATCTGGATTTCCTTCCTTGCAGAGCTGATGGGTCAGCATGATCGAAAGCGTCTGGTTACAAGCGATCATGGAAGCAACTGCCGCCACCGCAAAGGTCGCACCAAACGGAGTAATTTTCCGGCTCAACGCCTCTATTTTCCCCTGAATCGGCTTCAAGAGCCCAGTTCCCTCGAAAATTCCTGCATAACAGGAGGACAGGCTCACAATCGCAGCCACCTTAATCATTGATTTCAGGCCGCCGCCGTTCATCATAGCATTGAGCGCCGGATCGCTTGCCTGATAACCGGTCAGGCACATCTGTAAAATTTCTTCGATTGTCCGCCCCTGCAGCACCACGCTCAGAAACGCCGCCAACACAATGCTGATCAGCATCGTTTTCTTGACCTCCACCCGGAACACAGACAGCACCAGGATAATCGCCGCTGGGATCACCGCGCTCCAATGAAGTACAAAACGATTGGAAAACAGCCCTTCCACATCCATCCGTCCGTTTCCGGCACTCATGGAACGTCCCACTATATAATAGAGAATACATGTAGCCACAAATGGCACCAGCGATGTCTTTACCATTTCGCGGATATTTTCATAAATATCCGTCTTCGTCAGCACACAGACAAGATTCGCGCTGGACGATACCGGTGAACAGCGGTCGCCAAAATAGATGCCAGAAAGAATCGCGCCGCCGATCCAGAACGGGTCAAGCTCCATCGCACGTCCCATCGCCATACAGATAACACCCATCGTCGCGCCGGTTCCAAAGGAGGTTCCGGTCAGGATCGACACCATACAGTTAAGAAGGAACGCGATCACAAGAAATGCCGACGGCGACACCAGCTTCGACGACCAGCACACGATCACGGCGATCGTGCCGGACGCCCGCCACAGCGCTGTGATAAAGCCAATAAGTCCGAAAATCATCAGGATATTGCGGACGGTTTTAACGCCGGAAAGCGACATTTTTCCGAGTTCCGCAAGGCTGTGCTTCCGAATCAGGCCATACGCACAGAAAATCAGATAGCCGCCTGCCAGTGCCCAAAGCACGGATGCGCCGGTAAACACGCAGCCTGCCAGCGCTGCGATAAATGCAAGTAATACAATTCCCTCCAGCATACTTCCTCTCTCTTTCCTACTAACCTGTTATTTTTCATCATAATCTTTTGTTTTTGATGTTTTTAGTATATTCCTGTTCCACCTTAATGTCCATCTGTTATTTTATGTATTAAATACAGCTAATTTTTGTATCTTACGCAAAAAATCCCTGCTTTTTCTCTATTCGTTTGTTTCTTGATCTAAAAAAGAAGACTTCCCAACATTTTATAATCGTCCAGCTTTCTTCTACTTTTTTCTATTTCTTCATATACTTTTCTAACATACCCTCCCCGGAGATCTGCCATGCGAAGATTTCATCCTTTGATTACCGGAACCCTGCTCCTGACGGCAGTCGGATTTTTCTGCCGGATTCTCGGCTTTTTCTACCGCATCTTTCTCTCCCGGACGATCGGCGCCGAAGGTCTGGGTTTATATCAGATGATTTTTCCCATACATGGCATCGCATTTGCTCTCTGCGCCGGTCCAATCCAGACTTCACTCTCCCGCCTGACCGCCGCCTCCCCGGAAAAGGGACGCGCCTTTTTGCGGGTCAGCCTCGCACTCTCACTATCGATCGCCCTGCCGCTGACCTCTTTGATCTACACCTTCGCCGATTTTCTCGCCGCGCGCGTCCTTCTTGCGCCCGAATGTGCGCCGCTTCTGCCCGCACTCGCCCTCTCCATCCCCTTCTGTGCGATTCATGCCTGCTGCTGCGGGTATTATTACGGGCTCAAAAAAACGGCAGTCCCGGCATTTTCACAGGTGGTCGAGCAGTGCATCCGCATTTTCTCCGTCCTGCTGATCGTCCATGTCTGCCGCACGAACAGGATTCCTATCACGGTGCTACTGGCTGTCTGGGGGCTGTTGATCGGGGAAGCGGCATCGGCGGTGTTCTGTCTGCTGGTTTATGGATGCTCGAAGCCTGCTGCCACACTGCCAAATGCAAACACACCTATTACTCCCCTGCTCCTCCCCCTCCTCAGCATGGCACTCCCCCTCATGGCGAATCGCCTCACACTCAGCTTTCTCCAGAGTCTCGAAGCCATCTTTGTACCGAACCAGCTTCTCCTCTCCGGGCTCTCGCGGGTTGAATCGGTCAGTATTTACGGAGTTCTCACAGGCATGGCACTCCCCTTTGTCCTCTTTCCATCCGCCATTACCAACTCCCTCGCCGTCGTCCTGCTCCCGGCAGTCTCGGAGGCGCAGGCGCAGAATCAGCCGGACAAAATCGAACGCACCATCTCCATGGCACTCCGCTACAGCCTGTACATGGGAATTCTCTGCGTCGGGCTCTTCACCCGCTTCGGTCCAGCACTGGGCGAAACCTTTTACCACAACGCCGATGCCGGACGTTTCATCCAGATTTTATCCTGGCTCTGCCCGTTTCTCTACCTCTCCACTACCATGGGAAGTATTTTAAACGGGCTTGGGAAAACGGGAACCGTCTTCATCCACCATACGGTTTCCATGCTTCTCACCCTGTCGCTCGTCCTTTTCGCCATCCCGCGATGGGGGATTTTCGCCTATCTGGCGGCGCTTCTCATCAGCGAACTGGTGCTCGCCTTTCTCCACATCCACGCCCTCGCCTGCGAAGTCCCGATCCGCCTACCAGTCAGCCAGGGCATTGTAAAACCGGCATTCTGCCTGCTGGTTTCGATTGGGATGTTAGAAGTTATTCCAAACGCGTCTTACCTGCCTCACCTGTTTCCGCCTGTCCTCATCCAGTCCGGTATCCTTTGCCTGATGTATATAGGAGGACTGCTTCTCTTACATACAGGTACAGTCAAACAATAAATTATATGCTATTTTGCTATATCCCTTAAATGCAATATGTTTAGGTATTTTCTGGCAATTTACATTTTTTTATTTTATACTTATTACATTCAGGGGGATTTACAAAGGGGGAACTTTTTTGAAATACGATATCAATTTTCGGCATTTAGAATATTTTATCAAGGTAGCGCGCCTCGGATCCATCAATAAAGCCGCCCAGGCGCTCTATATTTCCCAGCCATATCTTGGGAAAATCATGCACGATCTGGAAGAAAATCTCGGCGCCAGGCTCTTTAACCGCAGCCGCTCAGGCGTAACATTAACGCCTGAAGGAATGGAATTTCTGACACATTCCGAAAAAATCATTGACGAAATGGAACAGCTCTGGTTTCAGAAAAAGAAGGAACAAATCAAAATTTCTGATCCGCTGGCTGTCTCCATGACACGTTTTTCTCATATCATGGAAAGTTTCAGTGAAATAATCCTGCGTCACCGCGATCAGCCATCCTTCTCCCATCGACTGTATGAAGGCAATTCAGACGAAGTCATCGAGGATGTGGTATCCGGGCGTGTCGATGTAGGCGTGTTTCATTTTGACAGCCGCAAACGGCGTGAAATGGAGGCCTTGCTCGAATCAAAAGGGCTGGAATACCATTTTCTTGCCAACATCGAACCACACATTATCATTTCCCGCAAACATCCGCTTCTGCTGCAACAGAAACCGGTCAACCTGCACACACTGGCAGAGTACGGCTTTCTTTGGTATCTTGGACAATGCGATGATTATATTTACCAGCTTCTCTCCGAAGGGGATCAGGATGCAGAAAAAATGCGCTCGAAAATCACCTATCTTTCCAGCCGCGCCACCCTGATGTACATGATCTCGATCAGTGACTGCTACAGCATCGGCATCCACGATTTCGCCAAACAAGAAGCCTCCTACCACTCCACTTCTATTCCGATTCCAAACTGTGGTTTTATGCTGGAATTTGGATATGCAATGCGGAAAGACACGCCAATGACGGCGATCGTACAAGAATTTATTTATGACTTAAAGAAAAAACTTCTCTAAAAAAACACCATCAAAGCTGCCGGACATTCACAGCCGTCCCGGCAGTTTTTTTTTGATCCTTTTCAGCACCTCTTCCCCGTTCATCATAAATATTTATTCATATCTGACATATATATCCCGTTATACCTTTTTGTCATATCCCTTAAAGCTGACACGCATTATACAAACTGTCTTCCCCATGCTACCATACTATCAGAAAGCAACACCGAATAAAAAACAGGAGGCGTTTAAGTATGAGAGATGTACTTGAACAGGCCGTTGCACTGGGAAAAACACATACCCATGAGGGTGCAGTTGCCACCTACATACCAGAACTTGGAAAGGTAGATGGCAGTCAGCTCGGAGTCAGTGTTTTTTGCCGGAACGGCAAACGGATTTCCGTCGGGGATACGAAAGTCCGATTCAGTATTCAGAGTATCTCCAAAATCATCACCCTTGCAGTCGCGCTGGAAATCTGCGGCTTCGACCAGGTATTTAAAAAAGTAGGCATGGAGCCGACCGGCGATCCATTTAACTCGCTGATGAAACTGGAAAATACGGACAGTTCCCCCTACAACCCGATGATCAATGCAGGCGCTATCGTAGTGGCAAGCTGCCTTGCTTCCGAAATCAGTTTCGATACCATGCTTGATACCATCCGGGCTCTCTGCATGGATCCGGACATCAACCTCGACAAAAAGGTTTATCACTCGGAAATGTCTCATATTTCCCGCAACCGGGCAATCGCCTATCTGCTGGAGAGCAAGGGGTACATCGAAAAGAATAAAGATGTGGAAAACAGCCTGCATTTTTATGTCAAAATGTGCTCTCTCAGCGTGACGGCAGAAAGCCTCGCCGGACTGGGACTGATTCTCGCCAACGATGGCATTCATCCAGACACGGGGAAACGGCTTTTAAGCAGCCAGGCGGTTAAAATCGTCAAAACACTCATGTTTACCTGCGGTATGTACGATGGTTCCGGCGAATTTGCCGTCCGGGTCGGCATCCCATCCAAAAGCGGCGTCGGCGGCGGTATCTTATCAGTGGTAGACGGCGAGATGGGAATCGGCATCTTCGGACCGGCGTTAGATAAAAAGGGGAACAGCGTCGCTGGAGAATGCGTGCTTGAATATATGTCACATGAACTGCATCTCCATATGTTTGATCCGCAGCGGCACACTTTATAGCAAAAACAATATGTAAATTGTATGAGAGGGGTATTTTAAAATGGCAGATTTATACGCAAAGATAATCGGCACAGCAAGCAACTATCTTTACAGCTACGTGTTAATCATCCTGCTGGTAGGCGGCGGCATCTATTTTACCATCCGCACCAAAGGGGTACAGCTTCGTTACTTACTTGAATCTATCCGGGTTATCCTGGAGCCATCCGACAAGGAAGATGAGTCTATTTCCGCCTTTCAGGCATTGATGGTTTCCACTGCTTCGCGCGTCGGCACCGGAAATATCGCCGGCATTTCTACCGCCATCTGTTTCGGCGGTCCGGGCGCTATCTTTTGGATGTGGATGACCGCGATCCTCGGAAGTGCAACCGCATTTGTAGAAAGTACGCTGGCACAGATCTACAAACGCCGTGCCGAGGACGGAAGTTGCTACGGCGGTCCTTCCTACTATATTGAAGCCGTTCTGAAAAAAAGATGGCTGGGTGTTCTCTATGCTATTTTCATGATTTTGACTTACATGGTTGGATTTAACCTCGTTGCATCCTTCAATGTGGCAGATTCTTTTAAAGTATACAGTTTCTACAATCCAAGCCTGACTCCGATTCTCATCGGTATCATCCAGGCTGTTATCTTCGGCATCTGCATCAGCGGCGGCGGCAAACAGATCGCTAAAATCACAGGAATTCTTGTTCCGGTAATGGGCGGACTTTACATTGCAGCTGCCCTGCTGATGATTATTCTCCACGGAAACATGATTCCGGGTATGTTCGCAAGCATTTTTGAAGGGGCTTTTGATATTCAGGCTATCTTCGGCGGCTTCATGGGATCCGTTGTGATGCTCGGCATCAAGAGAGGCTTGTTCTCCAATGAGGCAGGTGTCGGTGCTTCCGCTACCGCAGCCGGTTCCGCGGGTGTCAGCCACCCGGTCAAACAGGGTCTTGTTCAGGTATTATCCGTATTTATCGATACTGTTGTCATCTGCTCTGCAACCGCATTTTTACTGCTCTGCTCCGGCGTTGCACCGAGTGCAGACATGGCTGGCATGGCATATGTGCAGGCAGCTATGAATAACGTATTCGGCACCGCAGGTGTTGTATTTATCACAGTTGCCCTGATTTTATTTGCCTTTACCACGCTACTCGGAAACTACTATTTTGCTGAAACCGGCATGGCTTATCTCTGCGGCAAAACTCCGGTCAAGGGCGTCCGGATTACCCAGAGAGTGATCGCTATCGTGATTGTCCTCATCGGTTCTGTGGCAAGTCTCGGCATCGTGTGGGATACCGCCGATGTTCTGATGGGACTGATGGCAGTCATCAACGTACCAATTATCTTCCTGATTGCCAAGCCGGCGCTCCGCTGCCTGGAAGACTACCGGGCACAGAAACAGGCTGGGAAGAATCCGGTCTTTAAAGCAGCTGATATTGAGTTGAAAGAAGAAACCGATTTCTGGAATTAATAAAAACAAAAATCCGCATAAACAGGGCTGTCAGAATCTTTCCCACACATGGTTTCAACCACACTGTGCAAAATTCCGACAGCCCTGCCTGTATTTTTTCATATCTGTATTATATCTATCTTTTTACCGTTTTATTAATCTGCAGCCTTATTTGCGGTTCTTCCAAATCAAAAACATTCCAGCTGCCAGCAGCACCACTCCGACGGCGGCTCCCATCATCCAGTTCGAAGAAGATATTTTCCCCGATCAATTTTATCGAAATCTCTATTTCTATATCTTATACTCTCATAAATAGCAGATTTCTGTTCCTACTCCTGCTCATCCTCTTTCAGCACGTACGGCGTCATCTGGTATACATAGTAATTCAGCCAGTTCGTGTACAGCGTGTTGGACATATTTCTCCATTTCAGCACCGGCATGGAAAATGGATCGTTGTCCGGGTAATAGTTGCACGGTACCTGCGGATTTAAGCCTTTTTTCAGATCGCGGTGGTACTCGTTGTTTAACGTCATGCGATCATACTCTGGATGCCCCTGAACGAAAATCTGGCTTCCATCCTGGTTCATCACCAGAAATACGCCAGCCTCATCCGATTTCGCAAGAATCTGCAATTCCGGATGTTTCAGAATATCCTCTTCCCGGTCTTCCGTGTAACGGGAATGCGGGCAGTAAAAATAATCATCAAGGCTACGGACCAGCGGGATCTTCCGGTTCAAAAGACGATGTCTGTAAATGCCGGAAAGCTTTGTCTTTCTCTGATGTTTCTGAATTCCATAATGATAATAGAGTCCCGCCTGCATACCCCAGCAGATATGAAACGTCGAGGTCACATGCGTCTTGCTCCACTCCATGATCTTCGTCAGCTCGTCCCAGTAGTTGATCTCCTCAAACTCCATATTCTCCACCGGCGCGCCGGTAATAATCATACCATCAAAGCGCTTGCGGCGGATCTCGTCAAACGTCACATAAAACTTATTCAGATGCGTCTGTGATGTATTTTTCGAAATGTGCGTTTCCAGCATCAGGAATGAACAGTCCACCTGCAGCGGCGTATTCGAAAGTGCCCGCAGAAGCTGCGTCTCCGTATCCTCCTTGATCGGCATCAGGTTCAGAATCAAAATCTCAAGCGGACGAATATCCTGGCTCATCGCCCGATCCTCATCCATCACAAATATATTCTCCGATTCCAAAATTGCCCTAGCAGGAAGATCCTTTTGTATTTTAATTGGCATAGTTATATATCCCCTTTTATATAAAATTCGTTTGAATTTTAGGATTCTATTATATACCGATATGATTCATTTCTACTTACAATAAAAACTATATCAGCATTCCTAATCATAACACAAGCTGCAAAAAAAAGCCAGCTAAACACTGTCTGGCGTCCGGCTTTTTCACCTCTCTTATAGCTTCAAAAACTCCTCCTCCGAAAGAATCGGCACCCCCAATTCCCGCGCCTTCTTATTCTTCGAGGACGACGACGCCACATCATTATTGATCAGATAATTCGTCTTGGACGTCACGCTTCCGGTCACCTTGCCGCCGCGGCGCTCAATCAGCTCCTGCAGCTCTTTCCGGTTTTTGAAATGTTCCAGCGAACCGGTAATGACGAAATTCATCCCGGCGAATGCCTCATCTGCACCCTCGCTGCTTTCTTCGTCTTCTGCCTCAAAGGTCAGCTCCGCCAGCAGATGATCGACGATCGCATTATTCTTTCCATCCGAAAAGAATGCCGTCCACGCCTGCGCCAGAACTTCCCCGATTCCATCAACCTCGACCAGCTCTTCCACGGTGGCGTGACGCATCACCTCAAAATCATTTTTAAAATGACGGCAAATCATCTTGGCATTTGCCAGACCGATGCCTGCAACGCCCAGACCGTACACCATTCTCGGCAGGGTCGTGTGGGACGCTTTCTCAGCCGCCGCAATCAGATTGTCATACGATTTCTGCCCGAATCCGTCCATCTCGACGATCTCTTCCTGATGGCGGTCCAGATGGAAAATGTCCGCATACTCATGAATCATGCCGACGCCGATAAATTTCTCCAGCGTCGCCTCTGAAAGTCCCGCAATATTTAAGGCATCGCGGCTTGTAAAAAGAGTAAAACTCTTGATCTTCTTCGCCTGGCAGTCCGGGTTCGTGCAGTAGAGTGATTTTACATCGTTGAGCTGGCGCACCTCCGTCTGACCGCCGCACACCGGACATGCCTCCGGAATATCCCGGACGCCGCTGCGCGTCAGGTTATCCGCGATCTGCGGAATGATCATATTTGCCTTATAAACCGTAATCCGGTCGCCTGCCCCCAGTTCCAGCGCCTCCATGATGCTGATGTTGTGGACACTGGCACGGCTGACCGTCGTTCCCTCCAGCTCAACCGGTTCAAATACTGCCACCGGGTTAATCAGCCCCGTTCTCGACGCGCTCCATTCAATATAGAGAAGCGTCGTCTCCTGAATCTCATCCGCCCACTTGAATGCGATCGAATCGCGCGGAAATTTTGCCGTCCGCCCCAGCGACTGGCCGTAGGCAATATCATCATACAAAAGCACCAGTCCATCCGACGGCGTATCATTTTCCGCAATCGCCTCAGAATACATTTTGACCGTCTCCGGCAGCGTCTCTTTTGTCACCTCATGGTACTCTACGACCTCAAACCCCTGTGTTTTCAGCCATTCAAACTGCTCTTTCCGCGAATTTTTGAAATCAATGCCATCCGCCTTTACAAGGCTGAACGCATAAAAATGGACCTGTCTCTGCGCTGTGATTTCGCTGTTTAACTGACGCACCGAACCGCTGCATAAGTTTCGCGGATTCTTATATTTCGCATCGACATCCTCGATCTGCTCATTGATCTTCTCAAAATCCGAATACCGGATGATCGCCTCGCCGCGCAGGATAAGCTCACCCTGATAGGAAATATTTAACGGCACATTGACGAACGCCTTTGCATTTGCCGTGATAACCTCGCCGATCTCACCATTTCCACGCGTAACCGCCTTGACAAGTGTTCCATTCTGATAGGTCAGGACGATCGTCAGACCGTCCATCTTCCAGGATAAAAGCCCGGTCTGCCCGCCGAGCCAGTCTGCCAGCTCTTCCACGCTCTTCGTCTTATTTAACGAAAGCATCGGCTTCTCATGGCGCTCCTTCGGAAGCGCGCTGACTACCTCATATCCTACATTCTGCGTCGGGCTGTTCGCAAACACAATTCCCGTCTCTTTCTCCAATGAAACCAGTTCATCATAAAGCTTATCATACTCAAAGTTGCTCATGATCTCCCGGCTCTCCTGATAATAGGCGCGCCCTGCTGCCCGCAGCGTCCCAATCAGCTCCCGTATCCGTTTTGTCTTGTCCTCTGCCATCTATCTGACTCCACCTTTCCCATCGCTCTCTCCAACTACCTCTGAATGCGTTTTCAAGCATTTCTATGCAACCTCATATGTGAACCTGCACTGACTGCCAGACAACATTGTCTCAGCCATTCTTCTTTCCGTTCAAAATATCTTCTAATTTCTGTCTCTCTGCCGCTGTCACTTCCCGGTACTCGCCTGTTTTCAGCCCATCCAGCGTAATGTTCAGCATCCGGACGCGTTTTAATGTCTGTACCTGGTACCCAAGCGCCTCGCACATCCGGCGGATCTGGCGGTTGAGTCCCTGGGTCAGGATGATCCGGAAACTCGTCTTCCCGGTCTTTTCCACCTCACAAGGACGGGTAACCGTATCTAAAATCTTCACTCCTGCGCTCATCTTCCGGACAAACTCACTATCAATGGGTTTATCCACCGTTACCAGATATTCCTTTTCATGTCCGTAACGAGCCCTTAGAATCCGGTTGACCAGCTCGCCCTCATTCGTCATGAGAAGCAGCCCTTCTGAATCCTTGTCCAGACGCCCGATCGGGTAAATCCGGACCGGATAATCTAAAAATTCTACGATATTTTCTGCCCGATCTTTATCAGAAGTCGTGCAGACAATCCCCCGCGGCTTATTGACCGCTAAAAGCACCGGCGCATCCTTGCCGGACACCGCTACGCCATCGCACGCCACGCGCTGTCCCGGCATCAGCTTCTGTCCGACCTCTGCCACGCGCCCATCGATCGTCACACGCCCGTCCGCGATCCGCCGATCCGCCTCCCGCCGGGAGCAGATGCCCGCCTCGCTCAAAAAGCGATTTAAACGAACGCCTTCCGCTGGAATCCGGGATTCCTGCTTTTCACTTGGCTGTGCTCTCTTGTATGATGTATCATTTTGATTTTTTTGCATTTTATTCATCTCATTTCGATTTATTGTGCCGTAGGATTCCGGCAACCAAAGTATAAAAATTATAACATTTTCGTCCATGGGGGTGAACCTCACATGGCTAAAGTCACATGCTTCTCAGCCGTTTTAAACGGCAAGACTAAATATCGGCGGATACGCCAGTAACTTAGAATTCGTGCGGATACGCACTTTTCCCATGCCGGATACGGCTGGTTTCCACATTACAGGTAGTCCGCTGTATATCTGCCTGCATTTATGCCGCTTTTAAATTGTTTACTTCTACATAAAGCTTTCTCAAATCTGCATAAACACAGGAGGTTCTACGCTTCACTGCAGGTACTTTTGCCTCCAGTGAAGACCTTTCCGTTTCCGGCAAGGGTTTTAAAAGTTCCCGTATAAAATATCTCGCTCCGATATTATAGGATGCTGACAGGTCGCAGTTATACTGTTTTCCGGTCCGGAAGGTACATAGGCTATGGTTCTCCTGGTTTCTTACTACCGCTCCGCTTCCGTCACAGGCCAGCCTGCTGGTGTTCCGGGCACTGACCCTGAACACACGAATTCTGTTCCGATGTGCCTGATGTTCACACAGTTTCTGAATATCCCGCTTTCTCCATAAATGAAGCTTTTGCTTCTTTTTTCCGGATATTTTTCCCTGCATTTCCAGATACTCAAACACAATTACACCTGCCTGATACTCTGCGGCATATTTCGTGATCTCCGCAGCTATTTTGCGGGACAGCTCCATATTCAGCCTTTTTGCATAATTCCATCGGCGTTGGACCGGTCTGGAGGAATGTTCTCTCTGAAAACGGCGGATTCTGCCAAGCACATGATACAAATGGTCTTTATCACTGGAGAAATTTATAAATTTACGTCCCAGGATAGTGCCATCTGCACGCATGATGCTGCAGACTGCATCCGTATTGATTCCTAAATCAACGCTGCATATCACCTGCTCTTTTACATCTGTTTTTGATAAGCTTACTTCCTCTGTGTATGAAAACCGAAGGAAATATTTATGATGTTTCCTTTCCAA